>Ga0123342_1001657_pt1 | contig 37471 bp, 22 predicted proteins | sample Turbeawhitnodule_FD_89960 | JGI IMG/M metagenome (GOLD analysis project Ga0123342, IMG submission 89960) | Root nodule microbial communities of legume samples collected from Mexico - Turtle bean Mexico white nodule | ecosystem: Host-associated > Plants > Roots > Nodule | place: Mexico: Nepantla...
ATTTTTTTTAATAATATTATATATATATATATATATATATATATATATATATATATATATATATAGCTAACCACGATTAGAATATGCTAAAATACTATAAAAATATCATTTAAGAGGGGAAATATTAATAGTTTGGTTTATAGCACATATTTTTGGATTGGCAATTGTTTCATATCTTGGAATAAATTTGTTCTGAATTTATTATTAAGACGAGGTTTATCATTTATAAACATTTATTGAGTACAATTGAGAATTAGTTGGGTTTCATAATTAGTGTATTAAAAGTGAAAATATTAAAGGAATTTATTTGTTTAAAATCATATAAAACATAAAAAACAAGAGAGAATTTTGTGAATGTGCAGTTTCAGTTCTATATAATTTTAAACGTAGGTTTAGTCCTTTAATTTTTAAAATTAAAGAAATTCAGTTTATTATTAATATATTGTTTAATTATTAATCGAAAATTTAGGTCATTTTCATAATTAAAATTTAGTAGACAAAAATTAAATATTTAAAATAAATTTTAGATCATGTTTAAAGTATTATTTAAGGATGAAAGTGCCCTATGATGTGACTCCATTAGAATATAGAATATATTGGAATGGGTTATTTCATTGGCCACCACTTTCCCACAAAGGTGTAAGATCGTTTTTTTTTTCTTTCAATTCCATTAGAGCATTAGAACGGAAGATGCTTAACATATCTAAGTTGTTTTATATTTTTTTTTGTAATTATTTGATGAAACAATTGTTATTTATGAATAAAATATATTATTTTATTATTTTCTCAGTGCATGAAAAACATGTCAATAACAAAACGTGAAATATAAATAATAAAAATCTAAATTTAAATATAAAAAATCGGTATTTCATTAAAATGGTATAATTTACTTTTGTATTTATCATAACTGAAAAAAAAAATTAATTAGAGTATGAGTAAATTGTGTCTTACATAACTTTATTTTTAAAAAAAATGTTATAATATAGTGATGCCAGTGAAATGAAGAAATGGAATTATGGTAATAATATTGAAAAATGTAGGTAATTAAAATTGCATTTAGGAAACATAAAAGTTGTAACGATGTGATGTGATATAAGTTTAGTATAGAATAAAATGAAGTGATGTAAATGAAGTTGTAACGGTCTTGTATTACTTTAGTATAAAATGAAATGAGGTGAGTGCGATTCCCAAACGACATTTTCATTGATCTTTTTAGGGCGAGAATTGGAGGGGGAAGAGTTGTTGAAAAGGTGAGGGTGGAGGCCGGAATCGGAGGTGTCGAAGAGGAGGCCGAGGCAGCAAACGGCTACTTTGTGAAGGGCGAGCGGCGGTGGTCGGAGGGGATGGTGCGGGAGAATTTGGTCTTCCAACAGAAATCGGCGATGAGGTTGACGGCAGAGAATTTGGTGCAGACGCAGGCCAAAGCGAGCCGGTGGCGAGCATCATCTTCGAGATTGTAGAAGATATTCAAAACGATGTCGTCGGTTAGTTTCTCTCTTCCTTACTTACCACCTTCTTCTCTCTGCAACTTCTCTTTTCTTTTTTTTTCTCTTTGCCGTTTCTCACCGTTCCTTCATTCCATTATTAAATTAGGACCATAGAAAAAAGCATTCAAATAATATTTTTTCTGTGCTTTTCTCGTTAGGTCACCTTTCTTCTCAGTATCATAAATTGTCCAAAGTTTTTATTTCTTAAGTTCACTAAAAAACAACGAAAGAAAACTTGATATTAATGCATGATTTTACATATAATTTACTTGTTTTTATTTTTAATTCTATTATGTATTATTGCATTTGTCATGGTATTTCAAATTAGAAGCCATTGATGATGAAGTTTTAATTTTAATTAAAAAACACTTACTATTTAAATTTTGATCATTCATTAACGGTTTTGTTAATATTAAAGATCAAAAGCAAGAGAGAAAATTGGTAAAAACAAAAGCAAGATACCTTTTTATTTTTAATTCTTTAAAACTGATTTACAAAGTTTATATATCTATACTTTATTATTTAAAATAGTGAACATCAAATAACTTGATAACATTTTTTACATAATAATTTGTTTTTCAAAATAACGCTTTCTGTATTTACCTTCTTAATCATATTCCAAGCAGAAATAGTGGTTAATCTTTGTTAACTAAAAGCATTGCAACTAATAAACACATTGTCATTTAAAACTTTGGGGACATTGAAAACCCTAAAGAGCAATTTCATTATTTTAGATGTGTCATCTTTAATGGTCATAAAAAATGGAATTATAAATATATATTTTAATACTTTTATTAAATAAAAATAGATAAAAAATAATTATTTATTATAATTAAATTGGATATTATTTTATAAATTAATATTTATTATAATTATTAATATTTTTCTACTAATAATTTTAAATTTTAAATTTATTTTTTAATTATTAATTTAAAATTTAAAATAATTAATAATTAAAATCTTGATAATTAACGTTAAATACTAATTTATAAACTAGTTTAATATAAATTTTTTTAATATACTAATTTATAAATTAATTTAACATAAATTTATAAATTTTTTTAATAATAGAAACTATTTTTTATACCAATAATTTTTTAATTTATAAAATAATATATAACATAGTTAATATAATAATAACACTTTTTAATATTAATTTTTATTTAATAATTTTTTATAATGTTTGTTTTTTATACTGAAATATTCTTTTAATTAAGATTAAAAGAAGAAAACAATATTAAAAATTCTACAAAAATTCGTAAAATAAAATATTTTTAATGTACTATAAAAAAAAGTCTTTTAATTTTTTAACCAATGTCCTGTTTAATATTTACCTATTTTTAAAAATAATTCGTTTTTTTTATCTATTTAAGATATATCGAAACTGACTTTTTTTTTAAAAGCTCTTTTAAGAAAAAAAGTGAGAAAAAAATTAAAATTAGTTTTTTTTAAGTTAAAATTATAACATATATATATATATGATTTAATTTATAAAAGTTCTTTTTGTATAACTTTTTTTAATATATTATTTTTAGTTTATAAAGAAGTTAACTTTATATATTTATTTTAAAATATCTTATGGAAAAATTAGTCCAAACACAAATAAAGTTGATATCCTACTTTCTATAGAGTAATAATTTCCTTTGCTTCTAAGCCATTCAATTTTAAAAACTTCCGACAACTTAAGTCAACTCTTTAGGCACCTGTCAAATTGCCGATGACAGAACCCAAAGCCATTAAAAAGAAAATTATTGTATACTCCGTTTAATTTACACGTGATATACATTTTCATTAATTTTTTTTATAAAATAAAAAATATGTATTAGGTGAAATGGTTGAGCTATTAATTAAAAATAATTTATAGTACAATTTATTTAATATTTAAGAAAATTAATTATTAGAGATAATGTCACACACAAAAGACAAAAGGATGGTTAAAAATAAAAATATTTATTCCTTTTTAGATATTACTTCTTCATATATATATATATATATAAGGGTAAGTTATTAAAATAAATTTTAACATAATTTTTTTTATAAAAGAAAATATTTTGATCAACAGATCACAGTAACTAAATCTCCATCAAATACCAACAATAACAATGTCACTAAAAGAAATTCATAGTTTAATGATAATAAATTTTTTAATTATTAACGAAATTTATAAACAGATGGTATCATCGAAAAATTTTCCGAGAAGTCTTTGTTTTTAGGTATCGACGGATATGAAAATTTAAAAAAAAAAACAAAATTAAGAATAAATCATTATTCGTCAATAAAATTCCTTTATTATTATTGAATGCAAACAAAATTTGTCAGAAAATTTTATCAGTAAATTTAATAATAATAAAAATTATAATAATAATAATTTTAATAATATTAATAATAATTACAATAATAATAATAACAATAATATTAATAATATTAATATCAATAATAATATTAGTAAATACAATAATAATAATAACAATAATACTAATAAAATTAATAATTATTATTATAATAAGAATATTAATAATAACTAAAATAATAATAATAATACTATTAATAAATATAAAAATAATAATGTTAACATTAATAATAATTAAAATAATATTAATTTTAATTTTAATAATAACATTATTATTAATAGTATTATTAATAATAATATTATTATTTAATCTTATTATAAATAATAATATTAAATAGTAATATTATTAGAAATAATAATTTTAAAAATAATAATATTACTCGTTAATACCATTTATCTTTCTCATTGAAGGACTTGTAGGGGTGGTTAGACAAGCAAAAGAGAAAAAGTTAGTAGAGAGTATTTAGGTCGGGGAAAGGCGGGAAACATGAGTATGCTACAATATGTAGATGACACCCTCTTTTTTATAAAGCCACAACTCAAAGTGTTATGACCTTAAAAGTAATTCTGAAGTGTTTTGAATTTGTCTCTGGACTTAAGGTTAACTATTCCAAGAGTAAGGTTGATGGAGTGGGTGTGAGCATTAATCATATAGTGTTGTATGCTTCTATGCTTAATTGAGAAATTATGAAAGCACTTTTTACTTATTTGGGGGTACCAGTAGGAGGGAATCATAGGAGGTGTATTTTTTGGGAAGGGGTGCTCAATAAGATACAGAGTAGATTTGGCTCTTGGAAAGAGAAATTCCTCTTTGTGGCTGACAGATTATGTCTTATCAAATATGTGCTTACCTCTTTATCGTTATTTTACATCTCATTCTTCCGTATGTCGACTATTGTGGTGAAGGAATTGAAAAGGATGTAGAAGATTTTTTTGTGGGATTGGGGTTCAGAGAGTAGAAAAAATTGCTTAGTGGCGTGGGATAAAGACTGTGAGTCAAAAGATAAAGGAGGTTTAGGGGTTATTCATATAAGAAGGTTTAACTTTGCCCTTATGGGGAAATGGATTTGGAGACTTAAGTCTGAAAAGAGAAGTTTATGGAAGGATATCATAGATTCTAAGTATGGTGGGTGGAGGGGCTTAAGGTCCTAGGTTCATAATAGTAAGGAGTCTGTGTGGTGGAGAGACATTAGGAAAGTTTGGAATCTAGAGGAGTGGGGTAACGACTTTGATGACAGAAGATGGTGGGAAGTAGGAAACAAAATAAATTAGGTTTTAGGAGGATAAATGAGTGAATAATGTACCTTTAATGCAAAAATTCCCTACATTGTTTTCGGTCTCTTTAGATATTGGTTGTACTTTGTCACAAGTTGGTGTTTGGAGAAATAATAGATGGTCGTGGAAGATGGAGTGCATAAGGGCTCTCTTTGTGGGGGAATCTAGCCAGACTGAGCAATTATTGCAGCTCTTGGATAACAAGAGGTTATTGAAAGAGGGTGAAGGTACGACTGATAAATGGCTTTGGAGGGATATAGAGTATAAGAAATTCTCTGTGAAGGCAACGTATAATTTTCTTTTGAGGGGAGGAGTTTGCAGTGTATGGGTTGGAATTATATGTGAAATTTGGAATCATAGGAATATGGTTGTTTTTAAGAATGGACGAGTTGATCTAGTTGAGGTTTTTACTGTGGTACAAAGGAAGATTTGGTCTTGGGTTACGGTAAAGGAAAGATTAGTTAATTTTTGGATTGATGTTTGGAACCTTTATGCTGTATGAGGTATTTGAGAAATTTATTTTAGGTGATTTATGTTTAATGTTTTGACTAGGTTTGGAAGTTTTTGTCTTATTTAGTGCAAGTTTTTGGCTTTAGTAGTTTTCTTGCAGGTTTGGTTTGATATTTATGACTCTTGGGTGTTTGACTTACTTCTGCGTGCTGGCAAAGATCCTATTCAGTTGTTGGAGAAGGGTGTATGGTGGTATTTATTTTGTCTTATTTTGTAAGAATGTGTCTCCTTTTGGAGGGATGGTGTAATTGTATTATGATGTGATCATGCATATATCATTCGTCTTATCATGTCCATATCACTCTGTTTGATGTTTTGTAGAGTATGTTGGATTCCAAGTTGGTTAGGTGTTAAGAAGTTTAGTCTGAGTTTTTTTGTATAAGGATTGGGACACCTCATGAAGTGTCTTATTTTATTTTATTTTATTTATTCTTTGTTGATAGAAAAAATCTAGCTATCGAGATATTTCTTAAAGAAGAGAGGAACATTTGATGCATGCATGAAGCGCATTTAGTGCATCTTCTACATTCAAGCTCTACAGACACAAACAAGACGTTTAAGTGAGTTTGAAGCTGGTTAACGACCGAAAAAAGATTTGCAACGACTCTTTTTCTCATTTCCCATATAAATTTATCCTTCAAGAAAAAAAAATAGAGTTCAAATTGAAAAAGTGCTAAATCGCTAATATTCTTTTTGTACCCTAAAATAACTTTGTAAGAACATTGTTGCGTTTATTTGGAAAACTAGTAAAGAGTTTTTAACTTTGTAAATATCAAAAGATGCAATCCCTCTCTAGCGAGCCACCTTGTGATATTTCTTTTATCACTCCTTACAAAAATCCTTTGTTTTAGTCAAAAGTGCCTTGTTATCAAATAATACTACTCATGTTGGTCAAGAGTGACTTATTGTCAAACAATGCTTGTACAATACTCATGTTGTTAAACAATACTCATGTTATCAAGGAGTAACTTGTTGTCACGCAATAGTCGTACGTACCAGTTAACAAGAAGTAGCTACGAGTAACTTGCAACATTAGTTAACATGGTGAAACTCAAATTTTAATTGAGAACTATACATGTACATAATATGTGCTATTAGATGATCCAATATAAAAATATCTTAAGTAATTTATTCCCTCCTTATACTCTTATATGTTATCATCTATACAGTACTCTCAAAGAAAGAAATGTTATAATTAACTTCATTTGTGATTTTGTTTAATTCGTTTGATTAATATAAGTCAATCGTTTGATTATCTTCTTTGAAAAAATGCTTACAAAATATTATCAAAAGTATTAAAACACAATTCAACCGTCCTTATATTTTTTGTTTTTCAGAATTTAGTTAACTATGAATTTAGACTCTTTGTTATTTAACTATTGCTTTGTTTTTTTTGTTATCCTTACATATAGGTCATAAGAATATTGATTGCACGATAACTGTAATCGATGTTTTTTTTACCCTTAGATATAGATCACAATAATATTGATCGGAGGATAAGTGTAATCAATGTAGTGACAATACATATTGTTACAATTTTGGTTACAATTTTTGTTTTTATAAATTTTAAAATGTATTGTAAAATTTTAAAACTTAATGTAAATTTTGATCATTAATTCAATCACAAGCTATTATTTCAGTCACTATTATTTTATTTAAAAATAATTGCATTTTATATATATATATATATATTAATAATAGCAAAATTAACATAATACCAATCGTACAATTTGATGAATAAAGGATTTTTTTAATTCTTAATAAATCCACTAATATATGCAAATTTATAATAGATAATAAAATGCAATCCGAATAAACTAATTAAAAGTAAGAATTTAGTTAAATTACAGAAGAAGAAAAAATTCTTAAACAAAATATTTTTTTTTATCAACAAAAAATAATAAATAAATATAGATTACTTTAGAGGTGACCTAAATCTTATCAAAATCAATCTTTCAACAAAAGTTATCAACTAACTTAAAATTCAATAATATCACCTACACAGAAATCCACATTTAACAAGTATACTAATAAAAAGTGATATCATAAATACTCTGCTTTTGTCATAATTATCATCTAACACCTTAAATCATCTATAGTACTCAATCAAGAAGACAATGACATTGAATACTTAATCTAAAGGTGTTGGAACATATAACACATTTTCTTTATTACATTGTTATATATGTTCCCCTCCAATGTTTTTTATACACTTTTGAATGTGACCCATGAATGAAGTCATCACACTCGCAAACCATAAAAGTTCCCTTTCATATGCTTTTTAATAATTTAGAAATACACTTCATTATCAATGTAGAAGGAGGAACATTATGTCTTGTTTTACCTTGCTACTTCATCTGATTTAATATCATAATATTACAAAATGAAAAAAATATTTTTATTCTTGCAAAATTCAATATTAAAAAGTGTTGGTGACTCAAATATTTAAATTTATTTTAAGAGACAATAAAAACAACGTAACAATTAAACAATGAATGATTTGGTTAAAGAAATATAATTAAAAAAATTATATTGAGTAAATTAGATATTATCTTAGAGATTACAAAAATTATTGGTATATAAAATATATTTTATTATTAATAAAATTTATAAACAAGTTTCTAAATTGGTATCTAATTAGTTATCAAAGTTTTAGTTTTGTAATCTCTAAAATAATATTCAATTTAATTAATAAGATGACTAATTATTTTTTTTTTTTAAATTAATTTTTATTTAACAATTTTCTTGTAATAATATAAAGCAAACTAACTTAGAAGACAACAATAAAAACTAATAAAAAAAGTAAAATCATATTTTAAAAAGTTATAATTATCAAACTTTCCCAAACATATATATACGCTCATATATACATGGTAATAACAATTTATGATTCTTTCTAAGTTCAAGAGACATATCATCATCACATTTACAAAATAACACCAATAAGGTAAATCAGCAGAAAATAAATTTGTGTAAAAAAAAGTTTGTAGAAGAAAATCCAACAATAAAAAAATATCTAAGCAGACTTGTCAAGATTGCATGGCACTTACCACATCCTTAACTCAAGGAATTTTGAAAATAAGAGGTTCTAAAATCTAAATCAAACTATTCTTTGATTATTAGATTGGAACACCAGGAGCAAATGAAAATCAACCAAACAAATAGTAAAAAACAATCAAATTTTGAGACAAAGATTTTAAGATTTCCAACAAAACCGGATGAAAGGTGAAATATAGAAGAAACAATGACTGGCATGCATGCATGCCCTTTTCCCTTCACTCTTTGTTAATTTGAATGTTTGAAATGATGAACCTCAATGATGTCTAACTATGAAACATCCACGATCATGTCCATGCTGAATTGCTGATACCTTTCCAAAGGGTTTCCACAAAACCCAACATGAAAGGCTGTTGCTTCCCGGTGACCCTCGATCGGTCCCGTCGCAGGAGAAGCTTCAAGCTTGCTAGAAGTTCCTCTTCTGGTATTCATTTTCCCACTTTTTCTCTCTCTAATTTCATTCATATTACCATCTTATTTGTTTTGGTTGATTTGCAAGGTATCTATCTAGCTTGAATATCAATAACACTCCATCAATGATTCCATTATATGCGAAATATGTTCCATATTTCAAACAAGAAGTAAAAACCCTCAAAATTATGGCCTAACACATTCAAAGAATGCTCTAGTTAGATATTTCTAAATATTAGACGAATTCTTAGTAATACCCTTTTTTTATTAAGTAGTGTATGAAAGTAACGAGGGTTGTGTATTGCAATGGTTTAAGTTTTTCAGTTTGGTGTAGTTCTTCATGGAATGACATGTACAAAACTCATTGAATTCCTGGATCCAATCATGAAATGATATTACAATACACTATATTGGGTTACCAACATGTGTCAGACACGATTGCTAGATAATTTATAGTCTTTTAAGAATACTGATATGCATAGAATAAGAAGTTTGTTAAGAGATGTTGATGAGATGCTTTCATCTCTAAACTAATTATTCTCTAATTGTGGAATAATAATCACGCTCAAAAAAAGATTGTTACTGATTTACATGAACAGACATGAGGCAAGTAAAACAAGTTTTTAAGGAGCAGTCACTGATAGTATATGTGAAGTTAGATGAGAAACAACTTTTTTCATTTTCTGTTCTAACCAAACTGTGTTTTCAACAATTTGGTTTAACATGAGACTCACAAATTCAACGCAATTCCAGAGGGCCAAAGTACTAGTCACAGCCTGTAACAAAGGCAGACAAAATGGGCCGATGAAAATAATTGATGTTTAACAACATTTAACATTCAATTAGCCAAGTTTAAGAATTGATAACTATGTTAGTCCAGGCATAACTAAACAAATCCTTTAGATGATCTGACCCACTTTGACTTCTAAGTGAATTGGTTTCCCCTGCTTTTCTATTTGTCATCAACATATAGCCTTTCAATAACCCAATTTTTCAATCATTTTTCTGTAAGAAAAATTTGAAATTTATGACTTATCAGGTGCAAACCAAGGAAAATTTTGTCTTCTAGAAAATTTAGCACTCCATCTGTTTCATAACAAGTGTCATTCTAACTAACAAATAGATGAAAGAGAATCCTAATTTACAAAATTAATCTTATCATCATTCATTCATTCATCAAAGTTTCTACTACTCATAGTTTAACTGGAATAAGTAATTAACATTATATTAAAAATTTCAAATCATATATACTTATTCAATGCAGTAGATGCTAAATTGATTGAAGTTAAACAACATTAAGTGCCAATGTTTTACACGATTCTGTCCAATTTGATAACAAGTGAGTTGTACTTGTTATTTGTAGGTTCATCCAAACATGGGAGAAGAGAAAATTATAAAGGGCCTCTGGTCGTTTGCTTTGGGGAGATGATGATCAATTTGGTCCCAACGATGTCACGAGTGTCCATTGCAGATGCAGCAGCCTATAAGAAATTCCCTTCTGGGGCCACTGCCAATGTTGCAGTTGGAATTTCTAGATTAGGAGGTTCATCAGCTTTTATTGGCAAGGTGAAATTCTCTAATACTATATTAACAATGTGCTCAATATATATTTTATCTTTTTTGAGATCCGCAATTTTATCTTTACTAAAACAAAATTTAATGTGCAAAGTCTTTAGATGTGAATCTTTCTTTCTTTTTAATCTATCCGTGTCCATTTTTCTGACCACAGTGTCTCTAATATTTGCAAGGAAGGTGGGAAATGATGAATTTGGCTATATGTTATCTGATATTCTGAAACAAAATGGTGTTGACAATTCGGGCTTACTCTTTGATGATGATGCAAGAACAGCATTGGCATTTTATGCTCTCAAGAGTAATGGAGAACCTGAATTCATGTTTTACAAAAATCCAAGTGCTGATATCCTCCTTTGTCCTGAAGAGCTTGATGTAAGCCTCATAAAGAAGGTAATATAAAGTATGCATACAAATCCACCCTTTTTCATTTCATCTTTCATAAACAATGCTTGAAATTATATTTTCGAAGTTTTCAAATATGGATTGATTTAGGCTTAACTCAATTTTTCAAAATCAAAGTTGTACCTTAATTATATACACTACTTTTAACCTGATAGACTTGAAGACCTAAAAACTATAAGACATACTTTGATATCATCATAGAATTTGGATTGAGGCTTAAAAACTAGTTCCTTCTCCACTTACAAACACTACTTTAATCATATTAGTCAACATGAGATCTTAAAAGAATGCTACAATTTTATGTTCCAAATAGTACATATTTTGCTTGCAGGCCACAATATTTCATTATGGTTCAGTCAGTTTGATTAAGGAGCCTTGTAGGTCAGCTCACCGTGCAGCAATGAATGTTGCCAAAGTGTCTGGCTGTATCCTTTCCTATTCCCCGAATTTGGCATTGCCATTATGGCCATCAAAGGAGGCTGCTAGACAGGGCATCATGAGTATCTGGAACTATGCCGACATTATTAAGGTACATGTTTTGTTTGTGTGTGAGGTTTCTTAACATACATAAAAGTATTTCAAAATGTTCCTTCAATGTCATTTTGAGATAAAATTGCCCTCCAAAAGGGCATCATTTGATGTCAAAAACTGATATTGAAGAACCTATTTGGTCTCTATACTTGATATTAAAGGGACTATTTTTTGTCAATGAAAATGAGTATAAACTCTATTAATCTACACACGGTCTGTTATGAAGTACAGGTAAGTGTGGATGAAGTTCGATTCTTGACCGAAGGTGATGATCCTTATGATCACAAAGTGATCATGAAGAAGCTGCACCCCTACAATCTCAAACTTCTGGTTGTCACTGAAGAAGAACGAGGCTGTAGATACTACACCAAGGTTTTGATCCATAACAAAAAACTTGCATGATCTCTCTATTCTATTTATTTTTGCAACCACAATGTTGTCCTACTGATAAATGTCGCTGAGGACTAAGTCACAAATGTATTTGTGGTGTACACATTTTGTCCTAAATACATTAAACGAAACCGCTCTCTCTATTTGCTAAGACAATTAGGTTGATTGTGTTTAATCATGTAGATGTTCCTCTTTGTCTCTCAGGACTTTAAAGGATGGGTTGCTGGTTTTGAGGTGGACACAGTTGATACAACTGGAGCAGGTGATTCCTTTGTAGCAGGACTATTGAGCATTGTGGCTGCACACAATCACATCTATAAGGTCACAAATACTACTTCCTATTCATTACTTGCATCACATGTGATTAGATTTATGAAGAAGGGGACTTGAAGTGTAATTTAACTTCATAAAAGATTCTTAAGTGAAGTTTACATCCACTTATCAATTAATTATGAAATATTTATGTAAGATCTCTAACACACTCCTCTCACATCAAGATCTTCCACTTTGTGCGTGAGATTATATATTTATGGATGGTCTGATAACGGCTCGATAGCGGATGACCTGATCAGCACAATAAACTCTCATTGTGATAGACTCTAAATGACTATGATCAATGTGGTCTCCCACAAGATTTCCTCTTTTAGTTAACTTGATTTCTTGAGATTCATAAGGCAACGCAAGCATGAAAACCTAAGAGCATCTCCAACAAAAATAATTTTTGATGTTAAGAACCCAGTTCTCGTATCAAAACTAGTTTTACATTTGATAACAAACCCCAAAAGAACTATTGTTGGAGATAAGATTTCGGATCTGTGATGATGTGTAAACTGATACTGTTGGGGTATAAAAAGAAAGGACCCTTATGATTTTAGGACTATCCTTCCCTTATATATACAATTTTTGTTCTTATCAATAGTTCCATATGCAATTGGTTTGGGAATATTCGATGTAAAAATGTTTCATTGGATGTAAACATTGTCTACAACCTTTTTAAAATTCCAGTTATAACTCATGATCCATATGGTATGTTGAGAAATTGAAGCTGTGGTCCTTCTGGCACTTTTAGGATGAGAAAAGGTTGAGGGAGGCTCTTGATTTTGCAAATGCTTGTGGTGCTGTCACAGTGACAAAGAGAGGAGCCATACCTTCACTCCCCACAAAGGATGCTGTTATCAGAATGCTGTTCTCCTGCTTCAATTCATAAGGGAGGAGTACAGCACCTTAATTGCTTAACTCAAATGTTGAATTCAGTTCATGTTAGTTGAGGCCTGTGGCATGTCCTAGTTTGCCATTAACATTTTAACAATTGGGTAACTACTAACATGACAAATGACAGTTACACACTTTTTTAAATGTTTTTTATTGACTGATATTTTTAGAAATTATAAAAAAATTGTGGAGTTTTATATCTTATTTAATCATTATTTTTAATGATTTTAAAGTTCCTTATAGTTAGAATCAATAGTAATATGTATATTAAAAGAAATATGTTTGACACTACTTGCACTAGATATACACTATCTCTTACTTATTACTTTTTTTATTGTCAAATTTTGGATTCATGTGGGATTTTTCTTATCAAAATGGAAGTATTTTATGATACTCCAACCCTATTACAAATAACCTCTCATTCATACCAGAAAACACCTACACCAGCTATATTTGGTGTTACCCCTTTCCACTTTGCTAATCCAAAAACCATGGTTTCAATTGTGCTATATTGGATTCATGTAGGTATTTTACAAATTTGAAAATATTTCCATTTGATTAAGGTGACTAAAAAGATAAACATTTACTTAGATCCTAATAATATAAAAAAAAAATTTAATGAAGTGAAATTTGATTATATAACACAATATAAATGTAGCTATTCGACTAGAAAGTGTAAAGAGCAAGTCCCAAGAACACAAAATACAATTACTTATTCCTTAGAGGTGATCAATCTTCATGAAATTTTATTAAGAATAATTGTGAATTATGAAATTGCAGGTGCCACTAGCCTCACCCATTTTCTATCAATTTTTTAACCTTTGCCCACCAGATTATACCTCATGTAGTTTTATTTTCAATTCTCTTAGAAAGTACAACGCTATTAACCGTTTTATAGATTATAAAACGTTTTAATTTAACCTATAACTTTTATAACGATATAAATTTATGATGATATTACTTAAAATATATATATTACAAACAACAGCTTAACATTGTTTCATATGGTTTGGTGGCTTGAGTTGAGACCTTTGAACTATTGGATTTTATTTTGGACTAAAACATTTCCCAAAGTATGTGTTATAAGATGAATGATTTGTATTAGTAAAGCTTAACATGTGATGCTCTTGTATGAAAGTAGGAGTAGGATTTTGGTTGAGTTTTGTTACTACTATTTATACTATTAATAGTATAAAAAATAGTATCTCTGTTGCACAAGTTTATACAGAAATATATTTTGTAAGAGTTAAAACATCTCTAATATTATTTATATATAGATATATCAGTTACCGTCGTAAATATGATAAATATGGTATGCTTATTCAAATTATGTCTCATTTAAAAAACATGATGATCCGATATCATCCCAAAAAATTTGGTTTGGAAAAATCAAATTCAAAGTCACTCAAAATTGTTGGTTAACTCAATCTACCCATAAAATTAATCTTTCTTTAGGTTTAGGGTTTGTATCTTATGATGGAGTGAGTGTCTTTGTGGGTCGATGATTATTATTAGGGGTGTTTTCTTGTGTTTTGTATAAGAATTGTAACATTCTTAAAATATTTTATTTTAGTTTATTAATTCTTTATTAATAAAAAAAATTATCTATTGTCTCTCTTATTTTATTCAACATCTTAAAAGTTAAAAAAAAATCACTTTTATGAAAAAGGGTATTTTAGATAGACATTCCAATAATCTGTTGGGTAATTTCATAGTTCTAGCATGCCCCTATTTCTTCCACATAACATAATAACTAATAAAAGTCAGAAATGAGGAAGAGAGGGGTTTAACTAAACCCTAATCATTAAACTATAAGATTCAACAGACAATATTATAAGAAAGATGTGATATTATAGATTACAGTTGGGCTTCTCCTTATTTCATAGTTGCATAAGCAAGGATTAAATTATGTTCAACTAGACCTAGGTAGTCCAATGAACAATTCAGTCTCCACTTCTGAACTTGGACTGCTTTCTTCATAGGGTTGACTTTCTCTCACATCCTTTGTTCCTGGCTGTTGCTGGATACCATACTGCATGCAAAGTTTGTGTTAGATTTTCAGTCTAACTCAACATACTCTTTTCAATACAGTTTTTTAAGTCCATGAAATTCATGTAAGTGCTAAAGAACAAAACCTAAAACTAGTGCTCAAAATCAATATGTTCTACACAATGAGAAAGAGTGGATTGTCTGCATTCCTCAAAATCTAAAACTAGTGCTCAACAAACATCAAAAAAGATTAATTCTACACAGCTGTAACAATAGTGTAGCTGGATAATGACACTTGGGAATGGAATCTCGGTGGAGCAGTGGATGGTTTGAATGAGAAAGTAGTACCTCAGTTAACCACACTGATGAAACAACTTGCAGGAAAATCTTTGGAATAGGAATAGTGATAACACATGGGAATGGAATGGAGAAGAATCAAAGTGCTATTCTGCAGATTAGACTATGAAAAAGGCAAGATACTATAATTGGAGAAGAATCTAAGGTGTTCAATAAATTGTGGAATGTCAAGTTGGCCCTACCATCAACACAACACTTTGCAGGGAGAGTTGTAATGAATGGAGTTGCTACAAATGAGTGGAAGGGATAATAGAAAAAGGATTTCCACTAGGAATATACTATGTTACACAAGGTCTCTGTGAAGTTCACAGAACATAATCCTCTGATCAACTTGCAAAGATCAGATGTCCAAATGATCCATGCCGAATTATAAATTATCTAAAAACTGCAGCTGTGTTAGATATGTGTTAAATTCCTTGGCAAGAGATTACTACAAATTGCAGAACTTTCAGCATACTAAACTGCAGAGGAATTGAGGAAACAGAGGTTATGGAAATAGGGGCAAAGTGCTGCATAATCAGAGGAAGATTTGAGTGCTATTACAAAGACTATCAGGAACCAATCCAGCAAATGTTAGGGGTGTTAGACCCAAGTTTTTACCTCTTGGTAAATTTTTTGTGTACATGGGGTTATGCTTCAACATAATACAATTCTTTATTGATAAAAAAAAATAGTGTAATTTCACCTGCTCACACAGCCTGACATTTTCAGCATATAGGCTTCTTTCCTGTATTGTAATCAAAGAACACTTGTTATCATCTCTTTAATGTAATCCAAGAGAGCTTTCTTTTATTTCTTTCTAAAATTGCAGAAATCATGGGAAATAAAAACAAATTTGATTCTCTTTACGAAAAGAAAGATAATCATGAACACAGAATAGTACAAGACTAAATTAAACACAATTTATCTTACCATACCAAAAAGTTTTAAACACAAAATAACAAGGAACAGTGCTGATGACACCAGTTCAGATGGTAATTAGTCAGATCTATATGTAGAGAAAACATCTAAATTTCATAGGTAAATGGTTGATATCAAAATCAACTTCAATCAGATGCAGACTCTATTCCAGTCGTCCCCAGTTGAAACGAGTTACAAATTTGTTTTTCTCCTCGTATAGAAGGTTGAACAATCAATCGATGTGATTAGATTAAATGCATGCACATGTATAATAAATATTAAGTTTTTTAAATTTCAATAATTAATTTTTCAGTCACTATTATACTCATTTGTTCACTCTCTAAAGTAAATCTTCAAACCTAAATGAGCCATAATGAGGCTAATTGAATCACATAGCCTTGAATCATTCACAAATTCAACTTCAACCACCTCAACAATATGAACAACTTACCTTTTCTTTTAATTGCTCGATTTGATCCTTGTAAACCTGATTCTGAATATAAAAAAAAACATGGGGTTCAGACATTTATCAGATTGAAATATTAAAACTGAAAATTTTCAAGAGCTTGTTTAGCTAACCTTTCTTGCACGAACATTGCTTACACTCCTTTCCAACTGTTGTTCTATCTGTTGCAGTTCTTCTAAGGAGCATGAACCCAAGCCTTCTCCCAAGAGCTTCCTGAGGGATGAATAGTACACATGCAATATATTCTTCTTGTTGTGAGTGGAAACTAAAAGTGTATACAAATAATATTGTGAAGATGGATAGAAAAGTAAGATATTGAACCGTTTTGAAGCTTCAAGTAGGTCAATCTTCTTCATCAAGTTTGCTGTTTCTTGCTTCAAATGCTGCAATGTATTAGGAAATTTCATTCACTCTCGGTTGCTTCAACTTTTAGAGTGCATCATTCATTGCCAGATCATTAGGATATTGATTTTTACTGGTATGATGCTTTAACTGTTTTCATGGATGGATATTTCTGGTTTTTCTTCTGTTTCGTGAATTTTTGGATGGTTTTGAATTTGAACTAAAATGTTTGTCGAATCATTAGCATCAATCAAAATGTGGGTCATGATTATTTTTTTGACTAACATTAACAAAATTAGTTTTCAGTTGATGTTACTCGAAATTTTTATGAATGTTAATGAAACTATCTTTGAAACGATGCAAGTCAAGGGCTTTTAGTCAACAATGATAGAGATTACTTTTTGCTTTGAAACACTATTTTTAAAAAAATTAAAATTTAATAAATTTTGAATTTTCTAATCTAAACAAAATATCTAGAAAAAGTAAACAAAAGTAAAATAAAAATATTTAAATAATTCAAATTTAATTTAATTTTCTTTAAAATTACAACTTTTTAATCTAAACAAAAGGTAAAGTAATAATATAATATAGTGTTTATATTTAGATATTCCTAAATGTATGTTGTAATAGGAAGTTCGTATTTAGATATTCCAGCAGCATATAATAAAGCAATAACTAAAAAGAAAAGGAAAAACATAAAAGAAAAGAGAAGAAGAAAAAAATAAAACCTGCATATTCTGTTCATCAGATCTATTCACTGTTTGAGAACTCCTGTTATGCCTGCGGTAGCGTTCAATTGTCTCCTGCATGCTGTTTCATGAAACCCAACATCACTAACTCATCCATGCTCATCAAAAATATGCCAGAAAAACATCAGAGAAGAGACAACATAATCAATGTCTTCCAAAGTTTCTGGCACAAAAAATAATGGTTACCTTCCACACAAAATGGCACACCTGTTAGAAGTCAAAGAAATGTGTGCTCTAATTTCTTCCTCATTATTTTGGTTATTATTTTATTCTAGACAGGTTAGTCATCCCAGGTTAGAGAGACTTGTATGTATATTTCAACTTTGGAGTTTACTTTTTTCTAAAAACCACATTTTGTTCACAACTATAAAAAATAATATATATATATATATAGCAACAATTATCTTCGTTCAGGGTTTAAAATAATATATATAGCAACAATTATCTTCGTTCAGGGTTTAGGATGATGAGTCAAGAATGATGGGGAACAACTAAAAAATTTCAACAAGATCTTGGATAAGCTAGACAACATTAATGTGAAACTAGAGGATTAGGATAAGGCTTTATTTCTCCTTAATGGCTTAACCAAGACATATAAACACTTTAAGGACACTTTGCTCTTCGAGAATGAGCAAACCATTAATCTAGAGGAGGTGCAAACCTCAATAAGAACAAATGAGAAGAAGTCAGACGGTCGGCAGTGTGTTACAACTGCCAGAAGAAAGGTCACTTCAAGTCAAGTTGTCCAAACAAGAAGAGAAATGGAAAAGGCAAGAAACCTCATTTCAAGAAGCACTTTGTTGATATTCTTGTAGTGTCCGATAGCTACGAGTTTGTTGGGGTGTTGGTAACATCTACGTCTTATACACAAAGGATCTAGTTATGGACTCACGGTGCACATATCACATGTTCAATGAAGGGATTATGTGAGACCCTGAAACTGAAAGAAGGTGGAATGGTCCTTCTTGAAAACAATAAAGTCTGTAAGGTGCAAGGCGTGGAGTTTATCATATTAAAGTTGTTTGTTGATTGGGAGATGTTGCTGCAAGAAGTGAGGTATGTTCAAGAGTTGAACTGGAATCTTTTGCCATTAGCATGGTTGATGAGATTGGTTTAACAACCAAAGTTGAACAATGGATCATAAAGATTCTGAGGAGAGCATCTATAGATGCTAAGGGGAAGAAGAAGAAGAATGACATGTACATCTTAGACAATTCAACAATGGTCACACATGCATCCTATTACCCAGTAAGACAATGCAAAATAAGAAAAAGATGTGGAATCTAAGGATGAAACACATAAGTGAGAAGGGTTTGGTGGAGCTACGGAAGTAGAACCTGCTATGAGGTGATAAGATGGAAGGGCTGGAGTTCTGTAATTACCGTGTATTGGGAAAGTCTCATTATAGAAGTTTAAGATTGACAAACATGTGTCCAGTAGACTTTTTGAATATGTTCATGCAAACCTGTGAAGTCCAACAAGAGCTCAAACTCATGGTGGAGGGTCTTATTTTCTCATCATCATTGACAATTACTCGAGGAAGGTGTGGATTTATATCTTGAAAAGCAAGATTGAAACTTTTCAAAGATTTAAGGAGTGACACGCCATGGTGAATAACCAATAGATGACCAACCTAAAGGAGCTAAGGAGACAATGGGTTGGAGTTTGTGTCAAAGGAGTTCAATAAGTTTTGAAATACAAAAAGTATAATGAGGCATAAGAAGATTGTAGGTACACCACAACAAAATGGGCTGGCTAAGAGAAATTAACGGGACCATTTTCAAGAGGGTGAGATGTATGTTGGTAGGGGCTAGATTGCCAAAGACCTGGGGGAAAGCTGTAAACACAGATGTCTACCTAATAACAGGAGTCCATCATTTTTCTCTGAACTGTAAGACTCTTATGGATATATGGAGTGGAAAACTTGCAGATTATGAGAATTTGAGGGAGGTTGGTACCTTGGCGTTTGCACACGTCATGAAGGTAAATTGGATGCATAGAATGTGTGAAAGGGTACAAGCTATGGAGGTTGGAGCTTGGAGAGGCTAGGTGTTTTGTGAGCAGAGACGTCATATTCGACGAGACTCGAATGGTTATGATGTGCAAAGATCTGGAGAAAGGAAAGGAGAAGATCCATGTTGATGTGGAGCCTTCTATTATGAATCAAACCGTTTGGAGGCATTAGACGATGGCATCAAACATGTTCACCAACCTTCTACCTCTTACACGAGAAGGCCCACATGTACAAATGTTGACTCCAACTACTAGCTGAACCTACACAAAGGTTCAAACATGCTGAACCTTATCAATTATGCTTTGACAACAGCCGAGGTAGATGGTTTAGAACCTAAAAGCTTTCAAGAGGCTACAAAAGGTCAGTGGTAGCAGGTTTCCATTGAGGAAGAGATTGAGTCTTTAAGGAAAAACCACACATGGACGCTTTTTGATCTACCAAGAAATCAGGAGGTGGTAAGATGCAAGTGGGTGCTCAAGAAAATGAAGGGAATACTAGGTGTAGAAGGTAAAGATTCAAGACTAAACTGGTACCAAAAGGTTTTACACATGGAAGGAGTTGACTATAATGAGATATTCTCACCTGTGATAAAACATTGTTCTATAAGGATATTAATGTTTGTTGTTAACTAGTACAATTTGGTGGTAGAACAGTTAAACATGAAGACAATGTTTCTATATGGCATTCTGGAGGAGACCGTGTATATGCAACGACCTGAGGGGTTTGTCGAAGAGGGAGGGAAGGTCTATCTCTTATAGAAATCATTGTATGGCTTGAAACAAAGTACAAGCTAGTGATACAAGAGATTTAATGACTTCTTAAGGCATATGTGGTTCCAAAAGTACAATTATGATAATTGTTGATATATTCTCAAAAGAGAAGAAGAATATGTGGTGTAACTGTTTATTGTGATAGTTAAAGCATCATACATTTAGCTGACATTCAAATTTACTACTGGAGGACGAAACACATAGACATCACACTGCATTTCATGAGAGACATCATGGAGTCTAGAGAGGTTAGAATGAAGAACATAGCCCCAAAAGAAAATTCAGCAGATGTGTTTACGAAGCCCTTGCCAGATCAAGGTTCGAACAATGTTTAAAGCTTGTCAAATTTTCGTTTAAGGTAAAAGGAAGATGAATTTGAAAGCTCTTTCATGATTTGGAGTCAAAGTGGAAAATTGTGATGATTAACTCTAAATCATGTACAACAAACCATCTACTAAAGAGCTTAGTAAAACAGTTAGACCATCTAATATGAAAGAAAAGAAAGTTGTTTACTACAGACCGTCTAATAGTGTTAAAACAAGTTAATCCGTCTAGTACATATTTGTTTTAACAACTTTTGTTTTAAACAGTTTTTTATTACTCTTATTATAATCTTATTATAAGGTCTATATATAGAAGTTTTGTAGATATAGAGTAAATATTGTGAATAAATTATTTTATATAAATAAAGTGCTTTCTTCAATAGTATTGTATTTCTTACTTTTTTTTTATATTTTTGATATTGTTGTCCAACCCAATAATTAGTCATTCACATATAACGTACAATATTATTATAAGAATTAGGTTGATAAGAGGCTGTCTAAATTTCATATAAAATAATTTAGGATGTTTGGTGAAATATATAAATGACTAGATTATTTCATTTTAACAACTAACTTTCATGGTTCCTTATGTGATTAGATAGTTATGAATTTTCCTTGTATGTTAAATTTGTTATTGTTCTCCTTATTCATATTAATGTGAGTTTTACTTGAATTGCCTTGTTTAGGAGAAAAGGGGGACACTTGAAGAAGTTCCTTAGTCATATTAATGTGAGTTTTACTTACCATTTGCCTTGTTTAGCAGAAAAAAGGGTAATTTTTTATAGGTCACAACAGTCTCATTGAATAAATACTTCTGACTATCTGGTTATCTTTATTAGATATTCTTATTGCAAAATATGAATTTATCGTCCCTAAACCATACATTCACTTTTAATTATAACAGTTCAAATTTTATTCTATGGTCTATCATTAAAATGTCATCCTATTATTACAAACTGTTTTGGTTTTGGATTTGTTAATGCAGAATATTACAAAAATATTATTAGATTTCAATTTTATCTGTTAAAGAAATACTAGGTATGCTAGAAATTAAGATAGTATATGGCACGTTAGAGATTCAGTTTCTAATTACTACAAGATTTTATATAACAAAGCTTAGACTTAGGTGTATCTCTTTCATATGATACAATATTTGTGCTCTTTCTAAAATTGATGTGTTTTTCTAAATACATACTTCCTCCATTTTACTGTGTCGTTTAAATTTTTCAATAATTTTAAAATTTACACTCATTTAAATCTTTCAATATGATCATTACAATTTTACTTTAATAATTACTTATAGTAATCTAGATTATTTTACTGTTAACCACAAATCTATTAGGTGAGATAAATCTTCAGTATATTATCTATTCATAGAAAAATGTATTATGCAACAATTAGGAAGAATGAAATAGAAGAAAAGTGTAAGAACATTTTAATAAAAGAAATATTTACTAAACAGTTGATTACTTTCTCAATATGTGTGAATTCAAATAAATTGAAATATCTTTTACTTCATCAATTTCACACGTTATGAAAAAAAAAATGTTAAATAAATTCATTTATTTTGTTGTCTTCGTACTAAAGCATTCACATCTCTGTAATAATTACATGTTGATCTAATTATTTAAAATAAAAATATATAACTTCTAATGATTTTTTCCCTAAAACTAGGTATCCGTACAACATGCAGGTTTTTACCTGGTTAGACTTCAAATCAAACTGAGATCAAAACTTACAGTGCAAATATGCAGCTCATATTCCAAAGCACTGATCCACACAAAAAGTACATAGAACATAAGATGAGTAAGAACTCATCTGAGCTACTAGTAAGCACAAACTTCTTTCAAAACAATTACAAGAAAAAAACAGTTTTCTAACTCCTCTAACATTTTTTTTTAATTTATCTATAAATTAATTTCTACTTTCGAAAAAAACTCATTTTTACTTTTTATCTTTCAATATTGTTTCTGAAAAAGTTTATACAAATAAACGGTTTTTTTTTTACCATGATAGTTTTTTTTTTTTTTACCAAAATGGGATCCGTTTAAAAAAAATTACAAATTTAGGCAAATTGTGCCAATTTGACACGACTTCATATGTAGAAATCGTTCCAATTATGCACAACTTTTGTCATGTCATACTGAAGTCGTGCCCCGTCATACTGATTTTGCCACGTTATATTTTTTTTTTTTAATTTTATTTTATATATTGGGTAGTAAGTTATGTAATGTTAAAAATTAATTTGATACATAATTTTCTAAGAGTGTTAGTTTTAAGGAACGAAAAATTGGATAATCATGTATGGATCATGTTTGACGGTAATGTAATACAATAACTTGATTAATTAAAAAATGAAGAAAATTGTTATTGAATTTGAAAATAAATAAATAAATGAAAAATTATTGTATTTGGAAAATAAATAGAGAATTATTGTTGTGAATTTGCAAAATAAATAGCTTGAGAAGTAATGATTGAACACGTAATGATGAGAAGAAATTAATTTTTAACATTACATAATTTACTACCCAATATATAAACAATAAAATTAAAAATAAAATTAAAAAATTATGACGTGGCAGAAGTCGTGCCAAGTTGGCACGACTTCAGTATGACAGGACAGAAGTCGTACCAAATTGGCACAACTTTAGTATGACATGGCAGAAGTCGTGCCTAATTGGGACGACTTCTGCATATGAAGTCGTCCCAATTAAGCATGACTTGCCTAAATTTGTAATTTTTTTTAAACGGACTCCATTTTGGTAAAAACCAAAAAAAAATAATCCCATCATGGTCAAAAAACCCAAATAAACTCCAAAAAATATTGGTCATGTGGGTATAAAATTCAACTCTTGATACTAAAGGTATGTGCATAATTGTGTTGGAATATTAACTGTTAGGTTTTTATAAACTTTAATACTACTAATTTTATACTGACTCTTTAAAGGGCCATACCCAGCTTATACATGAAATTTAGCTAACATTTCATGTTCATGTATTATTTGTCTTTAAACAAGCATAATGTACCAAAGCTTGGATAAATTCAATATAATTCCCCCCATGCATTCTTTTTCATACATTTGTAATGCAAAGAAAATCTGAAAATTTTATCATGTAAAGGGTACAAGTCTCCCTTCTTGTTACCATTATACTATTGCTTGGTTTATCAGTTTTAGGTATTTTTTTTTAACCTTCTCTTTGTAATAGGTTAAAACACCACTCAAATATTCCATATTATTTTATTTATTTTTATCGGTAAAAAAAAGGTTAATAAACATATACGATGGAAATTAAAGAATTTTCACTTGAATAGTATTATAGCAAAGAATATACATTAAAGTTTTACCCAAAAACAAGAAAAAGGACTAGAAAGTAATGTTTTTTTTGGTTCAACTATCTTGAATCAATATTTAAAATGATAGTTAATGAAATGACATGCACAAAACACAAGTTAAGGTGGTTAAAACAAAAGAAATATCATAGTTATTTGTGATAGTCAGGTATCTATATGTTCAACTGTTCTCTTCAAGAGAATATTAAATTTTAAAGGGAGAGAGAGAGAGAGAGTAAACAGGTACAAATGAATATGTTAAAAGAAAAAAAATGGAATATATATATATATAGAAAGATGGTAAGACAAAAAATATTGAGTGATACTTATTGAGAAAAATATGATAGGAAATCTATCAAGATCTTTTCCACATGCAAAGAAAGCTAATGGAAGCATCAGTAAGATAGCAGGGTTTTAGCTATATAAAAAGAGACAAAAGAAGGATATTGGAGAAAAATATTAATAGGGATTGAATGATGAATAATTTTTTAAGTGTTTAATTTTTAATTAGTTAAGTTCACAAATGTTATACAATTCTATCTATTAATTTCATTTACTGAGATAAGACTACAATTATCACAATTATCTAGGTTTCCGTGAATACATTAATTAGTTCTGTAATTGATGACAATTTTTAAAACTTGTCTAAAGCTAGTTGTATTATGATGATTGGAATATACCTTGTCTTGAACTTTAATAATATTCTTCTACACTAATAACAAAAATAAACTTTATTTTTAAAGTATAATTCAAAGCAAACTAACTTAGGTGAGTAATTGCAAATTCTTAATCAAACTCAAGTAGTGGAAGCAGCACAGAAAGGAAAAGGTCATAGAAGTTGCATGAAAAATTTGCACAAACGACACAGCAAAAACCCTAGCTCGTCACCAATCATCGTTGAATTACTGAAAAGGCCATAATTCACATGCCAAGAAAGCCTTCATCAGTGATTCCATATTCATATTATTTATCTCATCACTGATGTGGCACAGGTCACAGATTGATTCAAAGTAACATTATTTAAGGCTTTATTTAATACGCAATTTCTTGCCTCCATACAGCACAAAACAATTGTCATAAGCAGCAAATAAATAATTTCTTAAACCCTTTTACTGAAAGAAAAGAAACACAGTTCTCTTGGTAAGATAAAAGAATGATCACTGCTAAGAACTTGTTCAGTATATAGTGTTGAAAGAAATTTCATTTGACAGTTCACGTGAGGGGAAACCAACTTCTTTAGCAGCAGAATGCACTTGACATAAAATAAATTTTTATCAAAAATAACTTTTACAAAGAAGTAAAATTTATTATATATATATATATTTGGAAAAACAAAACTAATTTTTCTAAAACTAACATTTGAAATATTATTTTTAAAAGCAAAACAAATCTTTTCACATCAACTAGAAACAGAAATTTATTACATATAGCAGTGTATAAAACTTGAGAGTTGTTCAGTTAAAAGACATTATTTGAAGAAGGATTTCGTGTTCACTCTGAATTGGAATATTTGAACTATTAACCTTATAATATTTGAGATTATTGGAGCTTGAGAAACTTTAAGCTTTTTCTTTGAAGAAAAATATCTTTGTCAAATATCCATTAAGTATTAACCTTAAAATAAACCTCACTAAGTTGCCTTCCTTTCGGCTACGGAGCAAGAATTATGTCTAGTTTATTTTCTTTATATACTTTTGAATAATTGTTCTCATTTCATCTTTTGGAGAAACCAAAAGGAATTTGGTTCAACAGCACAATGACTCGACAAGAGCCACATATGCAGAAGGAAGAGGTACTAACAGATATATTACCATATTTTGGCCCTTTACCTGTAGAAGTTCTTTCAGTTTAGGGAATGATGCACAAAAAACATACAAGTTGGTATTAACATTCAAAACATCAATCACTTTAAGCCAAATATAAAAAATCAAAGCAAGGATAGAAGAAGTAAAAGTATATTAATGTATATAACTTATGTACTACTGAACTTCAGAAAGATTCTGATAAGTTGCAGGTTTTCAGAAAACATTCAAAGAAATTTTTTATCACATCATGCTTCAAGCATTCAATCGTACGGTTGGAATAATCCTACAAACATACAATCTCGCATTGCAGTTTATAACTATATATTTGATAACTTCATCCACAATGTACTTGTAATAAAATATCTTCCATTGTACTTTTTATGCAACTCAACAAGAAAGAGAAAATGAGATGTACTGATTTTTTTTATCAGCAAATTGATAGATATGGTTTTCAATGTTTTGAGAAACCAAACCATTCTCATATCATACTTAGTTAATTACTACTTACTAACTCTGGTTACTAAACAAATAGATGAGATCAAATTAAATAATTAACAACTTGCAGTTTCAACAATAACCTAGAAGTTCTTACCATGTTAATAATGAAACATAAACAGCCTCGTAAGGAGGTTAGAGTGCTCCTACTTGTATTGAAAACTGTGGTGATACCCTTCACATTATTTCATGGAACTTCACAAGCTCCTGGCTAATGGAGTTTTACTTTTCCTTTTCTTTTGACAACTTATATCAGTTGAACAAAGTTTGCAAACTTTGTTGAGTCATATGAGATGTCTGAATCATGAGACCTTATTTCCTCCACCCATAAATAATAATAATTTATTCATTTAGGAAGATATTGCTGGAGTCGTATAATCATAGTCATGTAGTGCATGTCATTATATAGTCCTTTCTCTCTCTCTCTATTATATATCACTCGTGAAATTGGATGTCAGTATTTTAGTACATACGATACAGTGTTGTATAACATACATGCATGTGATAGCTCTTTATAAGTACAGCTCCTCTCATTTTTCCTCTTTACACTCGAAGCTCACCCTTTATTCAATTACAACTCAGAAAATCTAGCCTAATAGAAGAAATCATAATGAGAAGTTGACACCACTTTGGATTGTGCAACCAGCAAGTGCGTGTGACGACTAATCTAACGTACGAGAAATGAAAAATGACGTAAAAATGGGGTATGAAAAGATTCCTATAGAGGAAGGAACGCTTGAAAAAGTTGACAGACACTAGCTTACCCCCACAAAATGCAAGTATTGTGAAACTTTAAGCAATGGTACTCAAATCCTAAAGGCCAAGTTTAAGTGAGAGAAAGGTAGAATTAGCTTCAATGCAGAAGAAGTACTTGAAACACTTTGGTGATTTGTATCGCTAAGCTTTGTCACAGCTTGTGCTTGTGCTTATGTTAAGATTAGCTTTTTACATCAGTAATAAATGTGGCTTATAAGAAATAAAAACTAAAACACCATTGAGAAAAGCAACCAAGTCATTTAATGTCAGATATTGAGGGTTTTCCCTAAATCACTAAAGCTCTTGAATCTAAAATCAAAGTCTTTCTCTAAACAGTATTGTTCAGCTCCTTGAAGCTCCAAAAGAAAAGAAAAAGAAAAAGCTTCAAATAAAACTCCATAGGTACGATCCATATACCCCCACCTACTTCTATGGTTAGCATTAAAAATGAATTTAACTAAAATAGCTCCTGAGCCCGTATCTCATATCCACCATTGTATTTCTGTGATTATGATGAAGATCTTGAGTAAAAGTTGAAGTAAAAAACACATACATATATCTAAACAATTTCTACTTGCTAAAATTGGAAGGAACCTTTGCCTGAAGAGGAAAAAATACTATATTTAGCAAATGCAGCGCTATCACACAAAACAACGATTTACTACAGAAAAAAGAAATGTTAGGAGTATCCATGTTATATACATACCTGGAGCTTGCAAACTCGTAAAGTTTTCCTCTTGGAGAGAAAATGATAAGAGCAACCTCAGCATCACAGAGAACAGAAAGTTCAAAGGCCTTCTTCAGCAACCCATTGCGCCGCTTGGAGAAGGTAACTTGCCTGCTTGTGGCGTTCTCTATGCGCCTCATCTGAGTTTTTCCTCTCACCATCTCTACACACCTCTGATGTGTGAATCAGCAATAACAAAGAAAAGGAGAAAAAGGGAAAAATAACCATGTAAGAAAAACGCCTTTCTTTTCCACAAAAACTGAAACAAGTATGTGGTATCTCAAAGGAGTCCTCACCAAGAAAAACAAACCCAAAAACTATGCTTTCTTGTACGAGAGGTTTCCACCAAAATTGAGCCTTCTCCTAGCAAGATTTGAAAGCCCGGAAAAGCTGAAACACAGAAGATTCCAACTGATGAGAATCACACATCAAGGGCAAAAAATAATGCTATACATGCCATGTAAAATGGAGGGTACATGAAGAGGGAAAAGAGAAACTGAGTCATGAAAACAATCAGAAGAATAACACCCACAACAGAGCCCAGATATGCAGATTTTAAGGAAAGCAGAAAAGTAACAGTAAATGTAGATGACTTCCCAAAAAGGATCTAGACACCAAGAACCTTATATCCCAGATGGGGTTTTCTGCAGATGAAAAAATTATGTGATTGATTGATTATTGATTATTCTTACCAGCTAGAAAAGGCAAGTTGAAATTGTAGTAGTTGTTGTTTCTCAATAAGCCATGAGATGAGGAGGGTTTGTCAAAGGGAATCAGATTTGCACCAAATTAGCAAAATCCCAGAAATGTTTTGACCAGTGAAGAGAGAATAAGGCACAGAAAAGGGAAGAAAACAAAGAGGGTATGTGTGAGAGAAAGAGAGAGAGAATGAAAAGAAAGGAAACACCCAAAAGAGAGGTAGCAAGAAGTGCAGAGAAACACAGAAAAAAGTGGAAGCAAGCACATAGACTAATCAGACCAAGCTTTCCTTATTCATCCACCTATCCCCCCATTGGTTCCCCCAGCCCCACCATATTAAGAAACAAAATGTTTTATGGTAATAGAAAATTGAAACCTCATCCTTTTCTTGATTTGGTAAAAACCAAGTCCAGGGTATAAAACATAAACGTTTTAGTGTTAAAGGGGGAACAACGTATAGAAATCTTAAAATGATGCCCACAAAATGAACGGATAATATAATAATATTAATAATAATATAAAGGGAAAGGGAATCCAAACCTGATAAAATATATATTTCTATGGTTTTATCAAATGGAAAAACAAAATTGAAAGGAGAGAGAAAGAGTGTGGGGTTGCAGCTGCAGAAGTTGATGAAGTGTGGGACAGGGAACACAGTTAAAAAGTAAGAAAATAGTACGATGGTACAAACACATCAACCTCCTCCGTACGATGACGTACCTAGGCAACCAATCACAACTCGAAAACTCACCATCGTGTCATCAAAGTCTTTATGGTGGTTTACTCTTTTTTAATCACCCCATCTTATTAACTCTATTATTGTTAAGTTTTGTTTAGGGTTTTTATTAACTCCACAATTCAAATCTTATTCTATCTACTCTCCCAACGACTTCACACATCCACTACTTTACTTTCATTTTTATATTTCTAAGAAAATATATTCTAATAATTTTACTATTGTTCCAAAATAAACAAATAAATAAAGTCAAATGTATTATTTTACACATATTAGGAAAATTTATAAAATTAAATTCACTTCCGTTTATAACTTAACACAGTTATATTTATTTTATGCATTTTAAATGTATTTATAATTTGAGTAGGTTTACTGCATCAAATTTCATTATTGTTTGTTACTTACACATTGAATTCATTTTGATCTATATCAGTTGAATGATTTTAATTCGTTAATTAATATTTTTTAAGATGAAGTATAAATAGTTTCAAAACAAATTATATATGACTAAAATATAAACTTATGCTTGTAGTTATGAAGATGCATCAAATGCTTGCCATTATAGTTTTGCTTCTGGGAGCATGATTTATATGGTATACCAATGATGAGGCCAATTAGAGTTTCTAATGTAGTTGGAACTTCAGATTTTCAGTGGTATTCATGGCAGAAGGAGAGAATAAACCAAAATATCAATATTTGCTGAGTGTTTATAAAATTATAAACGATTTTTAAGTTCCTTAAAAATTGTTTTAAATACTCTAAATTAGCTTATTTTGTTAAATGTGTTAATAAAATGAATAAATAATTTCTTTTTCTTTTTTTATCAGCAAATGAATAAATAAATAGTAAAATAATAATATCAACAAGTCATTAGATTGAATAATGGTGATAAACTTTATTTTTTTTAAGTAAAGTTAAACATTTAAGATTGAGATTAGACATGTCTATGATGTTTTAAATTTGTCTTACCAAAAAAAGCATATCAAAATAAATTGCCGAACAAATTCAAATCTTCTTTTTGTCACCTAGATTTTTAATTACTTAAATCAAATCTTTATTATTTCAAAGTAATGAAATTTGACTCCACCATTAATACTTTGTTCAAGTATTAACATAAATCTGGGTTTGTGTAAACTATATTTTGTTACATGAAAAAAAACTATATTTATCAAGTCTTGAAGCATGAGATTATTATGAGTTCAATGTAATTTTCATATGTTGGCTTTGGAAATAGTTAGACAAAAAATATTAATAAATACATCAAATGTATTATGATGTTATATGTTGTTGTTGCAACGTGGAAATGCCATTTATACCATCTTAATGTTTATTAAAAACATTTGTCGACCAAGAAAATTAAATATATAGTAGGTGGACCACTTTATGCACAACAAAATAACATGAATAAACATACTAGGAGTTTAGCTTTTTTTGTTTCTTTCTGGATTGTTCTTTCTTTTTCGTTTTTGTTTGTGTTATCTATGTTGTTTCAAATATTTCAACTGTTTAATGTTGTATTGAGATTGGAAAGTAGAAAAATAAAAAAGAAAAGAAAAAAAATATAAAATGAAAAATGAAATTATTTGAATTAAATAAAAGTGAGGTAAATGTCTTGTTGTAAGTTCTCCATGTACTAGTGGATGCTACCTTACTACAATATATTTTTTATAAATTTTATTTTAAAGTAAAAGTTTTGTAAAACTCATATCTATAACTTTTTGTTCGTATTTCAATTTTTTAATTTTAATTATTATGTTGAGATTGAAAATTACTTTTTTGAAAATTTAAAATTATAGTTATGTCACTTCATCATATTTTATAAAAATGAAGTCTTAAATTTAATATTTTGACTATCACCTAAAGATGCTATGAGAAATAAAAGAGTAGTTGGCAATAAATCACTTAACCTTCTTATCCTCCAAACATTCATCCTAAAATAAATGATTTTGCAGTCCCTAAAAAATATAAACTAATGAACTGTAGTAAATTTAATAGTATATTTAAGAAATATGTTTTTATAAGGCAAAGTAAAAAGTAAACACAACATTGATGTAATAATTAGTAAATGTTTTTAATTTAGTATAATTAAATGGAGATGTAAGATATTTTAGTGTCTGATCTTATTTTTGAGTAGAATTATTTAAGAATATCTATAGAAAATAAAAATAAAAATTCATTATATGTGGCTATTTTCATTTTATGTGAAAGGGAACTAAAAAAGTGAAAGGTTCCTGTGTCTTTAAACTTGGTTGCTAATTACGACGTCGTCGTGCTCACAGAAAGAGTCCAATTTTTCACGTGGTTTTCGTACTATTGCCTTTTTTACATTTTATCTTTCTTTTATAAAGAGATCCTTATCTTCGTGCGAGTCAAAATTTTCACGTGCTCTTCGTACTCATACACTTTGGGAAAAAATATTAATTTGGTCTTCAAATATATAAACGGGTGATAATTTTGTTAAATATGATTTAGTCTTTAAAATTTTATGTATTCTTTCATAAATGGATTAAAGAAAAAAAGACAGTTCAGATTTTAAATATTTAGATAATATTATTACAGTCAATTATTACGTTTGAAATATTTTTTTTTAATTTAAAATTTTGTTATATTTTTTTTAAATTGTTTCAAATTAAAACAAATATATATATATATATATAAATTTTTATTTATCTTGACTCCCAATAACGTGAGACTATATTCCATATATTAAATAAAAGAATTAAACTAATGTTTTTTTTATAAAAAAAACTACATTACCATCAACGTATTGAATCTGTAGCACTTCTTATATAAACACAAATTATTTAAATAGTGGATTTACAATTTTTTAAAAAATAAAATAACAGTGATATTGGTTCGTTTGAAACTTTATACCTGTTCCCAATAAAAACAACCAATTTTAGCAAGTACAAGAAAGAGAAAGCTCTCTCTAGAGAAAGAAATACAGTGTAATTTACATCCTTACTAATCAACAGCTTAAAAAGCATAAGGAAATACAGTATAACAATAACATCCTATAACACACTACATTACAGTTTCAATGCTAACACATTGATCACAACCATAAATGCATTCTTTTTAATCATTCATCAATCCTTCTACTTTTTCTTTTTCATGTAAAAGATTCAAACTTTAATTATCTTATAGTGTTTGTATTATATTATTGAACCCCGACAAGCTTAATCTTTCAGATTTGAATTTATTATATTTTGTATAAATAATATGTTGGTATAATTATTTCTTTTTCTTACATTTAGGATTAATATTCAATTTGCTACAACGATTTAAAAAATAAATCAATTTGGTCTTAAGATTTTTTTTAAAATAAGTAATTTGGTCTCTTTTATTAAATTTTCACCAACCGCGTTAATTTATGATGATGTAATTAATACACAATGTGGGACAATAGTGCATAGACGGAGTCCACGTGCTATCCTCATAAGAACCCTAAGTCTTTCCACCTTTTTGTCACTCTCACCGTAACAACCTTGCGCCTTCACATTGTTGACTCAGCCTTTGTCGCCTCTATCGCACATTCTCTCGTCATGCGTTTTCCGTCTCATCCTTAGCCTCCTTCGTTGCATGCATGTTTGTCCAGCCCCTCTGCTGCGGGATGCACCACTGCCGCTTTGACCATTCACATCTTTATTGTTATATATCTTTGTTAATCTTTTCTTTTGTTGAATATTCAATAGCCCCAAAATCAAATTCATAATGTTCTGTAATATCCCTAATGTTCCCAGAAACTCCTTCAACAACCTCTTGATGGCAGTCTTGGCAACGGAGAGCGAGGGTTTGTGGAGATTACAAATTTAGACTAAACCAGAAATAAAAAAGGAGGATTGAAGACAGATGGAAATGAAATGGTGAATTTGAGGGAAGGGACTGAGGGTTAAGAAATTAGGATTAGAATTGTTTTTGGTTGTGATGCATGATATGATAAATGATGAGAAGAAGCCATTGTTGCGAAAGTGGCTGCCAGAGAAAGATGGTTAGGATTGGGAAAGGGGGACAAAAAAGGGTTTAGGATTTATGGTTGAGTGTGACAATGAGGCTCTGATGTGGAGACATGTGTGCATAACAGTACCACTCACATTTGTCACATCATCAACAATTAACGTCATTGGTGGAAACTTAATAGAAGGGATCAAATTGCATACTTTTTAAAAGACATTAAGACCAAATTGATTTTTTTTAAAACCATAAAAGTAAATTGAATATTGAACCAAAATGTAAGGACCAAAAGGTAATTAAACTTAATATGTTCTATAACATGTCAAAATTCTTATCTCTTTCACTTTTTTTATAAGTATAAGTGAAGATTAATATGCAACAAGAAAACCAATACAACATACTTAGGTTGTTATTTGTCATTATTACTCATTTCACAAGTAATAAAAGTTACTACAAATTATTTATTATCTTACATTTACCTAACTCACTATTGATTCATATATACGCATACTTCTGCTAAACATTTTGACTATTTATAAATGTTATATTAAAGAACTATGAATGATGAAAATGTCATAAACAATATCAGTTTTACAAATTGAAGATTGAAAAGAAAAATGTTGCCAATGAAAGCTATAAATGGTCTAGATTGTAGAGAACATGGTCACGATCAAGGAACAAGAAGACTTTGTACAACATCTTTCAATGTCACATTCAATTTCCTCAATCAAGAAACAATAGAAAGAATTCCATTACAAACATATTCTAAACAAATATCTCAACCAATAAATAGTGACATAATAGACAAAATATATTGCATAAGTTTACCGTTGTTGTTGTTATGTCTCACCAAACAAAACTTCAACAACAACAACATATATATTGATGAATTTGTAAAGGAATCAAATGGCATTTTAACTAATGAAGACATACAAAAACTATCAAGTCATATCCAAGATAAGATTTTGAAATTTAACTTTCTTGATATGTGATGAAATAACATCCCCTGATTAAACAAGTTTTCCATGTACACAAGTTATCCAAATATAAGTGATCCTTTATTTCAAAAACATCATTGCAAAGCATGTATATGGTATCATGAAAGGATGAGCAAACATATAAATTCTTCTAATTCAAAGTTTCATTTATGCCCTTATATTAGCGAGTAAGTTTAAATATATATGTTAAAAGTTTATTATATTCATGTTTTATAAATTTACTCACTATTTTCATAAATGATATACATTGGCAGTTACTTGTCTTATCAGTGATTGATAGGACGGTTGTGTGGTTTTGTTCCCTACATAAGAAGATATCCACAAGTTTTAAGAATATCATTGATAAGTAAGTACACTATAAACTTAACTTTGTGTGTTACTAATTAATCTACTAACAAAGTTTTTTGTATCAACCAGTTCGTGGTGTGGATATAACATCCTAAAAGGTCGATCAAATTCAAATTTTCAAGCTTTGTATTGGATAAGACTAAAGGTTTGTAATTTTTTTCTTTCTCTTTTCATTGTTTATCAATACTAACTTTTACCATTTATTGAATTATAGTGTAATAAACAACCAGGAAGCTATGAGTGTGGCTATTACGTTATGCAATGGATGATTATCATTGTAAGACTAGGCCTTAAAAGAAATTGGCAAGAGGTATCATTTGTTAAGTTATTTTTATAATTCTTGAACATATATGTATCTTAAAACTAATTTCTGTGTATACAATTTTCAAATGCAGTTCTTCACGGATGAGGCACCAATGTCTAAGGAAGCCATACTATATGTGAGACAATCTTGGTCCACATATTTCCTAAATTTTTAAAATTCTAGGATAGTTGATAGTGTACAGGAAGACAGATAGAGTTTTTGTATACATTTTGATCAATATATACAATTTGACTTTGAGTTCATCATAATTTATTTATTTGTCTGTCTAGCTAGGTTTATATAAATTGCACAGGTTAATTTATATGGGAATAAGAACAAAACAGAATGCAATAAATCAAGCGCATGATTTACAAGTGCGACTATTACCATAGCCGCATTTGTAAATTTATTTACAAGTGCAGCTATGGTAATAGCCGCACTTGTAAATCATGCCCATTGAATTGAAAAAGCACCATTCTGGAGCATATACAAGTGCGGCTAAAACAAATAGCCGCACTTGTGAATGGTATTTATAAATGCGGCTATTTATGTTGAACAAGGTGTTTTGATGTCTCCAAATCTAAAGGGAATGCTTGAAGACCTTGCTGTTGGTTGTGTGTGAGTGTGTAGAAGTATTTGAATTTGTTATTCCACTCTTTGTGATGATCCAAGGTTAATAGAATCTTAATCCTTTTGAAAAATATGTGTTTTCTAAATGAAGTGAAAATTCAACCTGTTGAAATGTCGATTCAACCGGTTGTTTTACACTTAGTGGATTTTGAAAATGATTTGGAAAACTTGACTTTGTTTTGACTTTGTTGTCAAACCAATTCAACTGGTTGTTTCGAGAATTCAACTGTTTGTTTTTCTAGAAACCTTAACAAAATTTTGTTAAGTTGTTCTAATTTGTTATTCAAACTGCTTTTGGTTCTTGAATTAAATGCTTTGACCATCTGATTGGAGTATGAAAAGGTTGTTTTAAGCTCCCGATCATTAACTAAAAAAGAGAGTTTAATCAAAATCAGTTTTCAAGATTTTCAAAAAGCTTTTGGATCATTCTCAAGTGTGGAATAGGATTCTCCGTACTTTAATCTTTGATTGTATCCAGGTGTGTTTTATTCATTTCTTTCTTAATCATTGTATTTCTTTGTGACTTGGTGTTGTATAGTTTCAGAGGGTTGTTCTGAAAACTGTGTGTTGTTGCCAAAGGTGGTGTGTGTTCTTGAAGGGTTCAAGATCATCACTTTGGTGTGTGTTTTGTAATCAAGGTTTGATTACTTAGTGAATTCTCAGTGGTTAGCTGAGGATTGGATGTAGTTCTTGGTAAAGAGTGAACCAATATAAACATTCTGTGTGAATCTCTCTATCCTTACACTCTTTAATATGCTTTAGCTTTGATTTTATAAACTGCTAGCATAAACAACCGGTTGTTTCGCAAAAACAACTAGTTGATTTTTTGCAATCAAACTAAAAGCAGTTTTCTAATTGATTGATTATTCATTGTCTTTCACTCTACCTTCTAATACTTGCGAAAATCTTTCAAAAACAATCCACCTCCTCTTTTTTAAGGCCTATAATTCTAACAATTTACTTATGTTGTATTAATAAGTACAAATCACTAATCTACCAATACTCAATGTTACCTATTGCAGAAAACAAAATCACATACATGTTGAAATTGTTAAGAAATTAACAAAATTGTTGGACCTGCACAATGTTCATGCTAAATCATTTAAAATGATAAGGGATAGATGTAGAGACTAACCATATGATTGTTGGTTATTAATTCAAATTTTATTATTATTAATTCATATTTTATTACCCTTAAACTATTTTACTGTTATATTGCATTAATGGTCAATTTACAGGCCTGTTAGTATTCCTAGTTTATATCTTCCAGTAATTGTAATTATTATATACATGATTGAGTGAATCAAAATTAATAAGATCAGTTTTGCAATTTTGTGCAATTACGTTCAATTAGTTGTTACAACCTTTTGCCTTCTCTTATTTCCTTCCATTAGTTCCTACAATTGGTATCAAGAGCTAGTATGTTATCATGAACTCTACCCAATTATCAGTCCTTATCCTTAATGGAAAAAATTACAATCGGTGGTGTGTGCAAATGAGAGTTTTGTTTGATTATCATGAGTTATGGGATGTCGTTGAGAGTGGAGTGTCTGCATTAGGTGATAATGCAACTGAGGC
>Ga0123342_1001658_pt1 | contig 37469 bp, 23 predicted proteins | sample Turbeawhitnodule_FD_89960 | JGI IMG/M metagenome (GOLD analysis project Ga0123342, IMG submission 89960) | Root nodule microbial communities of legume samples collected from Mexico - Turtle bean Mexico white nodule | ecosystem: Host-associated > Plants > Roots > Nodule | place: Mexico: Nepantla...
GAAAGAATGTGATCAAGGGAGATGTTGCTACTGTTCCCATAGAATCCGAGTCAGCAGAAGCATGGCCAGGATACTTATCTGCATCTGTGCTCCCATTCCTGTTACACTTGGGATTCATGGCATGTACTGCTTTCTTTGTCATGCATGTACAGGTTAGTGTCAACTATCATGTGTTTTTATTCTGCTCTTGTCCTTCATATTAAGAGAACTAGTCAATCTAAACTCGAACTTTTGCTAATCATCATATTTTAAGACCTGGTCCTTGGTGAAAAATGGGGTAATGAAAATCGACACGAACTTGTTGCAACACACTTCTCTCCAAGGAGGACTTCCAGAAGACAAAAATAAAAAGAAAAAAATGATATTTTTTCCTTAAGTTAAAATTAGTTTGTTTACAAGTTAAAAAAACAAGGTTTAGAAAGATTACGAATGAAACTTTTAGAAATTAGCTTATGCATAAACTAATTTTAATCTTTAGATAAACTTTTTGTATTTTTTTTTTTAGTTTTCTCTTAAAAGTTCTTGTGGAGAAGTTTTCTAAATTGTATTTGAGTACAAGAAAGTATTACAGGCATCCTTGATAACTTTTGGTAATTGACATTTAACAGGTAGCTACTCGTTTCTTGTCTGCCAGCCCTCCTCTTTATTGGTTTGCTGCGAATATAATGGCATATCCCACAAAATACTATAGATGGGGATACGTGATCTGGGCATACTCTATAACATATATATTTCTTGGTAGTTTGTTGTTTTCAAACTTCTATCCTTTTACTTAATGAGAACAATGGAAACATGGTTCTCCTTGAAGCTTTTGGTCTTTTGTTCCATGCAATGCAACTCCCACCATCAATCATTGCTGATAAATTTTAGATTTCTGTTGGTTGCTTTGATTCAACTAATACTCCACTTTTTTTCTTCTCTTTTTGTAATTTCCACTTTGTTTATTGTTTTTTTCTTTCTGTTCGATACTTATATTTGAAGTTCAACATCCCCTAATTTCCAACGAGTGTTATATTATGTTTATGCCTTAAAGTGATTTTATCTTAGAAACACTACTAGAAATGAAACAGGCTTTCCTCCACCTCTGAATTGATTTTATTCTTTAAACTATGAACTATGTTAAGCCACATATTAACACTTATAGTAAGACAAACATGGTTGTTTTTTTAGGTCCTAATAAATTATTTGGCCGTTAATATTTTCTATTCTATTTTGATTTCCTATGTTTTTATTTTATTTTGGTCCCTATCATTTTATTTACATTTTTTAAGTTTTGTAAAGTCATTAAGTCAGCGACCGAATAAAATTTATTTTTTAAAATTTATCTTTTTGAAGAAAATAATTAATGTAATGTGAATAATGTTTTTTTTCTTTTAGTTTAGGATTTGTATCTTTTATTCCTTTAATTATTTTTTATTAAAAAAGTGAAATACATCGAGGATGAAGATAGATAATTATAAAAAAAGGTATTTCTAATTTTTTTTTATCTTTGAGTTTCATCATTAAAAAATGGATGTTAAAAGAAAAAAAAACTAACTAAAGGGAAACACTATTTGCATTGCATTTATTTGCATTACATTGATTGTTTTTCTTCCTTTAAACATAGCTACATAAAAAGAAATACATATTTGGATTCTACTCACATCCTCTTTGGGTCTCATATTTGAATATGGAAAATTGAAAGAAATGGATATCCGAAAGTACAATTAAAGGCAAATAACATTATTTGCAGCACATTAATTTTTTTCCCTTCAAACAATTTGTTTTTTAAATTACATCCATTAGTTATAACATTTTGAACTCTTATTTATAGTATTAGGTAGAAAAATAACTTAATACCTTTTAAACTCAAATTCAGAATGTCTTTAATTAAAGAAAATTTGTTAGCCATTTTTGTTTTTGCTTTACTCATCAATATTATGTAGAAAATCAATTTGGAGGTGTTTTTTTGCACAATTCGTCCAACTCTTCCAAATTTGTTCAACCTCTTTCAATCCACTCTGCCCTTTAAAATTCATGTAGCGAATTTTACACCTCAAAATATAAGCAAAAAATATTATATTTTCTTAGAAAATTCATTGTCCCTCAGCTAATATAGTTTGTTAAAAAACATCCTAATTTCAGAATTTGCTATCAGGAATGAATTCAATTAGTGAAATTATGGTGGTGACAAAGAGATTTTTAACAATCTACTTAGTAATTTGGAATTTTCTTTAACATATTGACTTTTGCAAAGGAAGTATAAATAGTCTTAAATTGTTTTATTTTCTAATTTTGAGTGAAACGTAGTTAAGGATGGAGAGAAGTCTGAGGTTTTTCTTATTACATAAGGCACAAATATAACCAGTTTCTTCCTTTATCTACCATTTCTTGTGTTCTTGTCATTTCTCCTCTTCAAGTTCTATCAAATTATTTTCTATTTAGGTGAGTGATTCTCCTATCTCAATTTTTTATTCTCTTTGTGGTATAATATGTGTGACCTAGGAACAATCTAGGGCCATGAGTTGTGAAACACTAATCCATGAATTTTTTTAAAGAATGATGTTGTCTTCTGAACAATCACTTGAGTATTTATAAAATCATGCATTTCTTAAGATATAGTACCTATATATAGATATTTTTAGTTTAATATATTTTTTTAGTTATTTGAGAAAAAATTGTAAACTATTTTTGTTACTTAAAGAATACTCAAATCTTCATCATTCAATGATGAAGACTCTAAGAGTATATGAGAGCTCTTTATTTTGAATTCTCTAAAAGGTAAATATCATAATTCATAAATAAGAGAGACATCTTTAAGAATGTTTGAATTCAACTTTAGGTTAATAGGATATTAACATAAAAGTTAAAGAGTAATTTTACATTGAAGCACATTAATTTCATGAGTTTTATTAAGATATTTCCTTAAATTTGAAATATGATTTCCATATTACTTTTGAAATACTAAGTTATGAAACATATTATTGATAGATTATTAACTATTTTACTTTACTATTTATCATGTTAATCTCACTTAATTATGTATTCTAGATAAACACATAAACACGTTTGGAAGTAGTTGTTAGAGTAAAGTTCAACACACCTTTATTAATTTTGATTAAGTGATGTTAAACAACAAAATGCAAGTATGCTTATGTTTCATATGTAAGATAATAATTTTTAAACAGATCACGTGATATGCAAAGTGTTTTATCTAACAAACAATATAACATGCGTTCTCTTGCTTTGTTTGATAAACAAAATTTTTGTTAGATAATGCACATAGTTTTGAGTTAAGGTTGTACCTAACAAAATTCTTTACGAGCTTATTTTATGTTGCATAAAAGGTTCTCATTTTCATGTCTAACAAGAAGATCTCACTAAGCACATGTCAACATAAAAAAATCTCTTAAAAGATGTGCTAAAGTTGTTTCACGTTAACACATATTTTGATACGCCTTATGTCAATTCTGAAAAGGTTAGCACATTTTGATCCTATGCTATTCTCCAGTTTGGTTGAAAGCTCTTTGACCTAGACCTAATAATTTATGTCAGCTACAAAAATGTTGCTTAAAGAAGAGATAAACATTTGATATTGCATGAAACACAATTAATGCATGTCTATGTTCTTGTGTGAACAAACGAATGTTTGATGAAGTTTTTTCAATGAATAATGACTCTTTTCTCAACTCCTTATTTAAAGAAATATTCCAAGTTGTAGAAAAATAACAAGTGATCAAGAGTTGTCAAAACCCTACCATTTTTGTTATTCAAAGTTTTATGTGTCCTAATATTCACAAGAACAATGTCCATGTTCATTTTAGCAAACTAGTATAGTGTTCAAATATGTTATTTGTTAAAAGATGGGTTTCTCTATCTAGTAAGCAAAACATATATCACTTTCTTTCTTTGTGAAACCCTTAGTTAGAAGTGTCTACTTTCCAAGTAATACTCAAGTATAATCAAGAGTGGTTGGATTTCAAACAATATTCTAAGTTATCTAGCCAAGAGTGACTATTATTCCAAGAAATACTTAGGTTTTAGCCAATAATGACTGTTTTTCAAATAATACTTAAATGTTTAGTTAAAAATAAAATTTATTCAAATAGTCTTTACCGTGAAACTAATTTAAAAACTTAGAATGTAAACATCGTTTTCTTTAAGTTTGTTTAAACTAGATGTTATATAAACTACAATCTACAATGAGAAACTTTTCAAACATTTTTAACAAATCGCGTGTTATATTAAAAACTTTCTTTATATGAGAATTAAAAAAAAAAATTAATTCACCATAACCCATCCAACTCCTTAAATTCTCGAGCGAAATCTTTATATATCTTTGTGTATATTAATATATATAAATATACATAGTTGAGTATGATAAAATAGTTGTATATAATACTTGTCTATAATAATTTATCATTTTAATTTTATAGCGTGAATGAATTTCAATATATATAAGAAATTTCATGTGATGTAAATATTTATTTATTGTAAAATTTATTATTCTTGCATGTTATGTCCATGTCCTTTGGATGTTATATCGATTTAAAAGAATAAAAAAGAGTGAGAAAATTTAAATTTTGGTTATAAGAGTGAGTGAAAAAACGACGTTGAAGTGATTGCTTTGGTTGCCACTTGAAGGTGAAGAAGGGAGATTGGAATCCTAAATGTGCATGGGAGTGTCCAAGTAGAGAAGAAGAAGAGAAGAAGAATAGAAGAAGAAGAATAGAAGAAGAAGAGAAGACATTTAGACTAGAATAGAGTCAAACAAGAATGTGGTTTTTCCTTCGCATTTGACATAGATCGCGGAATTCAGTCAAATGCTACGATCTCGGCGCCGTTCCCCTTACGGCGCCTACCTCTGCGCCGTCATCTCCGCGGTGCTCCTCCTCCTCTCCGTCTCCCTCCTCTACTCTCGCCTATCCCGCTCCCACCCTCACTCCAACCACCTCCCCCGCCCCTCCCTCTCCCACTCCGCCGACCTCTTCGCCGCCGATGACCCCATCGACGAGGTTGACTTCGTTGACGAAACCCTAGACCCTCCTATCCTCCCACTCAACCCTTCTCCCGATTACTACTTCGACCCCCTCACCGCCTCCATTCGCCGGTCCTTCCTCTCCCCTCCCTCCCTCCGCCAATCGCACACCGACAACAACTTACCCCTCCGATCCGTCCCCGACCATGACCCCTCCAAGGCCGCCTTCGCCTCCGACGATGTCCCCGTCGATGACGCCACCAGGACCATGGTCACGCGCGTCGCCACAATCGAGGACGCGCTGCTCCTCAAAAACTCTCCCCTCAGGGACGGCTGGGGCGAATGGTTCGACAAGAAAAGCGTGTTTCTCAGGAAAGATAGAATGTTCAGATCCAACTTCGAAGTGTTGAATCCCCTGAACAACCCCTTGCTTCAGGATCCCGACGCTGTCGGCGCCACTGGGCTCACCAGAGGCGACCGCATGGTCCAAAAGTGGTGGATCCACGAGTTCAAGAAAGTCCCCTTCCCTGGTACAAAGAAGGTTCCACTTAACATCAATGTACTACCCACTCCCGTCACCAAAGTAGGCGCAGAACGCAGAACCTTGAATCATAACACCATCAACAACAACAATAATAATGAACATGAGATTATTCAGGAAGTTATGAATTCAGGTACCAATGGTGGTGAATCAAGCATTCAGAATGATGCTAGGTCTCAGTCTAAGAAGAATCATATATATGCGGATGGGGATACTTGGGGTTACTATCCTGGGCTGCCGTTGCGATTGCCATTCAACACCTTCATGGATGCGTTTTTCAGGGTGGGAAAATGTGTTACCAGGGTGTTTATGGTGTGGAATTCACCTCCTTGGATGTACACTGTTCGGCATCAGCGTGGCCTCGAGAGTTTGCTGTTTCATCACCCTGCTGCTTGTGTTGTTGTGTTCTCTGAGATGGTTGAGCTTGATTTCTTCAAAGATAGCTTTGTTAAGGATGGGTAACTGTTGCTTCTCTTGGTCTAGCTTTTGCTTCCTTGCCGTGCAAGTTACTGTGTTTTTGAATTTTAAGGACTTACTTTTACCAGTTACAAAGTTGCTGTTGCTATGCCAAATCTCGACGAGTTGCTGAAGGATACGCCTGCTCACATTTTTGCTTCTGTGTGGTTTGAATGGAAGAAGACGGAGTTCTATTCCACTCATTACAGCGAGCTTATCCGCCTAGCTGCTCTGTACAAGTAGGTTTTCATGGTTGTCTTGGCTAGTAGGTGGCTAGCTATATGCCTATATTTGTATAATAATTTGGTGAAGTGTTCGACATGCTGATTGTGTTTAGTTCAGTTTTGCTGTGTGTGTTTGTGTGTAATATATATATATATATATATATATATATATATATATATATATATATATATATATGTGTAGAAAGAGATAGAGATAGATAGATAGTTATATAGATATGTGTTGGAGTAGGCTGTGAGCTGATCGTTTCGGATTTTTTTTAATTGGAAATAAGTGTAAGGTTCAATTATGGCAATGCCATTTTTTTTTCCTGTTTTATCAGGTACGGTGGGATCTATCTAGACTCAGATATCATTGTTTTGAAGCCAATTTCTCTTCTTAATAATTGTGTTGGTATGGAGGATCGTGGTGCTGGAAGAGCTTTGAATGGTGCTGTGATGGCTTTTCAAAAGCACAGGTATTGTTTCCATGCTCTCTATATTTCCAGAATATTTTCATTTTCTAAACATGATTTTCAAGGAAGCTACTGAAGTGAGGGTCATTTCATGAATGTCCTAATTCTATTCTGTCATGGACTGGCTACATTAATTCAAGAGTTGTGGTTTTGTTTGTTCTCTTGCGTCTCAACAGGATAAGAGTTGGTTGTTGTTGGGTACTCTTTCCATAATATTTTTGTGTTAAGTTGGTTTTTATTTATTTTATATTCCTTATGAGAATTTCTTGAGAATGTGACAATTTTGCATGAGTATGAGAAATCATAACATGTGAACATTTCTATCTTGTTCAATTTTGTTGTTGCCACCATAACTGTCATATGGAGAAGCACAACTTTATTGTCGATGTCTCTTTTATTTTTGAGTGCCTTTTTTTTTTTTCTGATTGCAGCACTTGTGTTTCCTTCCGTGCATAGGCATGGGGAGCAATCCCCTATGGAAATAGAGAAAAGAAAAGGATTATTTTACTGAAAATGAGCAGAACAATGTTTTCCCTTTTACAACTACGGCATTTGCTTGGTCGATTCACACAAAATACAATGTCCTATATACCCTTGTTTCCCCTTATTTATTTAACTAAGTTATCTTGTTGCTGAAGTCTTAACTTCTCTCCTGGCTTTCGAAATGCTCACTTGGGCTTTCCACTGATTCCTATCAACCAAGGCTGCATGTGCGTTCACTTCCATTTAACTGTTTGCTGTTGGCAGTTCACTTCCATTTAACTTCCTTTAATTAGCTCCCTAAAGTAGAATTCTGTTTATTATCATTAATACGGGGTTGAATGGAAGATGCAAATCTTGTGTTAGGAATCGTAATGCGGGATATCTTGAACTTTTAGATACTACCACAAATTTCATTACAAGTATGGGTACATTTCAAATATCATGACTAAATTTTTTTATTAATTTGTAGACATTCTGATTGAAATGTGTTTCTCTATCCTTTTGTATTATTGAATGAGAGTGATAGATAGGTGGTGCAAATGCAATTAATTTAGTGTTGGTCGTACTTTAAGATTGACCGTTTGTTATGCAGTTTGTTCATAAAGGAGTGCTTAGAAGAGTTCTATATGACGTACGATGATACCAGTCTGAGAGGGAATGGTGCTGATCTGTTGACGAGAGTTGCACGGAAATATTTGGCAGAGGAGAATAAATCTGTCAATAACTTGAAGTTGAAAGTAGAACCCTCTTATATTTTCTTCCCTGTTAGTTCTCTGAACATATCAAGGTAAATTGACATTTGCTTCCATGGATTAGTACTGAATAATAAAATTACACGTGTTTGCATTTTCACTAGCTGGCTTTATTGCTAGAATCTAATTAGGAGAGTAATACTGCCTTGGTTTTTTGTTTACTTTTTTGTGTTTGTGTACCTTATTTTAATTAAACTGTAAACAGGTACTTTATTGCACCGACAACAGAGACTGATAAAGCTCAACAAGATGTGCTGCTTGAAAATATCCTGCACAAATCATTGACATTCCATTTCTGGAACAGCTTGACATTTTCTCTCATCCCTGAACCAGATAGCCTTGTGTCTAGACTTTTTAATCATGCATGTATCCGATGTTTGGAGTTACTATGAATGTCAACCTCCACCAATTTTGTCTCGAGATTCCACTCAGATTACTGTCCAGAAAACATCGGCAGGGTCTTGTTCATGCAGTTGTACAATTTTATTGTGTTAGTGAAGAAGCACTGGGTTGAAGTCCACCTCTAAAAGATAGCTAAGATATACAGAAAAATTTGTAAAGCAAAACTAGCATTATATAATGATAATGTATTAGTATCTGAGTTTATATTAGTCTGTGAGAACATGTTATTTATCATTTCTTCATTTTTTTAATAAATTATTAATTTCTTCATGTGATGTTCAATACACTGGAACTATCTTTAGCTCTCTAGTTACCAACAAAGCAAACCTACTTGTTTGAGGAGAAACTCTATCATTAGGTGATTTCACGTGGGTTCTACATAAAAAAGAGAATGAGCAAATTTTTTAAGCTAGACTGCAGTGAAATTTGTTTAATAATGAAATCGTCCAATTAGCGTTATTTAACACTGTCCTGTCATTAACTCGGTTAGCGTAGTGGTTTATGTTACTTATGAATTATTAGGTCTTTTAAGTTTGAAATTTCATCATAGGTTCATTTGCGCTAAAACGATGATTATAGTTTTTCATGTCCTTCATACTTATCTATACCTTCAAAATGTCAGATTGTTCATAGCTGTAACATAGAACGCACTGAAGATTCCATCCTTTTGAAAGGAAATAGAAAATGTTTTTGAAGACAAAATATGTATCCTTATACATTTTGAAGACATTGATTCGTAACAGACTAACCGTTTTGGACCTCTGCAAGGAATGAGGCCAGGTTACTGGATGGTCACTGGAATACTGAAAGTTCTCCTGAAAAATTACATGTTCAGTCAGCTTTACATTTGGCATATAAAATGTTCTAAAATTAATGGATTTTTGTTCAGTTTAATCTAAAGTAATTATTGCTTGACAGTTTCTAAGAGCTTTTTTGTTAGAAAATAATTTTTGAAACAATAATTAACTAGTAAAGAATGGGTAGTTTTTTTATTTTTTATGATAGTGTTGTTATCAAGCCATCATCATTCATAATATCATTCATTTCATTAGTGACAACATTATGAATGATGGTACCAATTAGGAAAAGTTTTAAGTGGTAGTTTTATTTATTTTTTCTTCCCTCATATCAGGAGTTGCAGTGCTATCATATGGAAACTGTACGGTACTAATGACTGCACGAAAAATAAGGTTTAAAGCAGATTTTAGAGTACCTACCCATGGTTTCAAGATGTACTCTCTTTCACATTTGCTTTGCTTGAGGTTGTCCCCGTGGTTCTTTCTCTTCTCAGCTAATATCTTTCTTCAAAATCCTAGTTTCACTTTCATACTCCTTCTATTCAGGTTGCTGTTCACTTTCTACGTGAAGCTTCTCAGTATTTGCAATCAAAAGAGGTCTGACCCCGCACTTCTTAACAATGTCCAACCGTTGAGATGGACCCTTAAATTTAAAGATTACTCTCAGTCTTGGGTTATTGGCATCATAGTACAAGCTTAAATCCTTGATGTCTTGCGGTATAGAGGCATTAAAAGTGGGATAGTAGCATATAAATATATGATCTGAATTAAAACCTCTTGGCACCTGCATTACAGTTGTGCAATGGCCAAGAAAGGGAACACTGGGGCCAGAGTAGGAGGCAGATTTTACAAAGTGATAACAATTGATATCTGGATCATACCCTTCATAACTGTTCTGTTGGAAACCACCAATTACAAGGCACAGAGCAAAACCTAAGAACATCGAGTCAACAAACCACTCTAGAGGAATTTCCATGTCCAGTGAAGAACTTGTTGATTGGTAGCTGAACCAGTCTGGGATTTCAGTTCCTGGCAAACAAATAGAAATAAGAGGACCAAGAGGTGTTCTTTCTTTCAAAGAAGTATATGCTGCCTCAAAGGGCGAATCTGCAATGATATTGTTGCGCGACTTTTGGTCTAAGTTTATGCAATTATAATAGAATGCATATCTATCTTCTATTAAGATATTCTTTGTACTTTGAACAATCGTGAGTGATCTGCAGTCAGCTACACACAATGATTGCAGGCATTGTGGGAGCTCTGGTAGAGCCTTGAGCTTCTTGCACTCAATTAAGGTGATCTTTCGCAGATGAACTAGATATTTGATGCTTATGGGCAAGCTTTCAATGTCACATCCACTTACAAACAAATCTTCCAAAGTTGGCGGAAGCTCTGGTAAACACTGAAGCCTCGTGCACTTTGTTAAGGCTAGTTTCCTCAGATGTGAAAGATATTTAATGCTTTCAGGTATGCACTTAATATTGCTTTCACTTAGTGAAAATTCTTCCAAGAATGGTGGAAGCTCTGGTAGAGAATGAAAGCTTTTCCACTTAACCTGAGGAAACTTCTGTAGTTGAGAAAGACCTTTCATGCTCACAAGATGTGGATCGACTTTAATTTCATTCAAAGATGGTGGATGATCCTGTGGAGACAAAAACTTCTTGTGGTTCATTAGGGCAAGTTTTCTCAAATGAGAAAGATCTTTGATACTTACAGGTAAGCACACAATATTACTTTCATCTAAGGATAAGTCTTCTAAGGATGGTGGAAGGCTTGGTAAGGACCGCAGCTTCGTGCACTCAGTCAAGGTAAGTTTTTTTAGACTAGGAAGATCTTTGATGCTTGCAGGTAAATTTTCAATAGTGCTTCCTTTTAGTGATAAATCTGCTAAGGATGACAAAGTCCATAGTTCACCCATATTTGGCCTTTCAGAGGAGGATACGAGAGGTAAATCCTCAAGTTTTGGTCTTTCAGGAAAATTCACCAGTTTTTTACAGGAATGAAGAACCAAAGTATAAAGCTTGTTATTGCGCCAAACTGATGTTGGCAATTCTTTTATTGATGTGCCTCTCAAATTCAAGTATTCCATGTTCTCCGAAGTCACAGAAAACTCTTCAAGAATTGAACAATCTCTCATATTGAGAATTTGAAGAGATTTTAAGTGAATCTTGCTTGTAAGACTCTTGAGTTTGTTGCAGGATTCCAGATTCAAGTAAACAAGCTTGTTCAGATGCTGCCAAACAGACTCTGGGAAATCTGCTATTGCTGTTTCTCTCAAGTCTAGGCGTGTCATGTTCTCTGAAGTCAATGGAAACTCATCAAGACTAGAACAGCGTCTCAGAATGAACATTTCAAGAGAAGATAAGTGAATGTTTCTTGGATGACTCTTGAGACTCTTGCAGGATTCCAAGTTAAACAGAAGAAGCCTCTTGACATGTTGGATAGATAAGGGAATATGAAGCAGACTAGTGCAATAGGAAACATCTATAGTTTCAAGATTTGGTGCCTGAGATAAATCTGGGAGCTTAGTTAAATTTTTGCTGGCACGGAGGTTGAGCTCTTTCAAGCTTGGAAGACTCTGCAGCAACAAAGAGTGAAAAAAAAGGCTTTAATAGCACAATCATGCAACTTGACCTGTTGTAAAGTGAAATAAATTACCTTGATTCCATCCCAAAGTTTCTCAACGTGGCTTTCCATCATGGAAAGCACAACAAGGTTGTCAGGACAAAAAGTTGATGGCAGAGACTTAGAAGGGTATCCATCCCATTGTAGGTACATTAATTTATTAGGCAAGGATTCGAGACCTGAAGGAAGGTGCAAATTGCATTTCCTACCCCTCCCCATATAGAATTTGAGAAATCTCATATTCACCATCCTTGAGAAGGTCTCATAGTTCAGTAGCAGGACTCTTACTTGAGACACATCTAAGATTATGCCTTCAACTGCTTCAGTTCCCTGACAAACAAGAATTACAATTAATAAAAAGTGTCACACCTAACCAGATTTGCAGCATTTTTCAAAAAGGGGAGTCAGTATATCTTTCTTACCCTGTTATTTTTCAATACATCATAGACTTCTTTAAGATCCCACAATCGGCTACGCCTTCCAGGATCGTTGATAGATTCCTGATGAACAATTTCCCAACCCATTTCTTGTATCAATTCATGCATACACACGTTACCTTCATCAGAAAATGTTATAAGACCTTTTTCTAGAAGCACTTTTATACCAATATATGCATAGAAACCACAAATATCGAGTAGCCTTATAACATTTTCTTTATTTTCTCCTCGGAAAAAGCATGCAATGTCCAGGAACATGTTTTTTTGTTCATAATCTAATCTATCATAACTCCATCTCAAGACATTCTGAATTTCTGCATTAGGAACCTTCTTGAATTTTCTCAGAGCATTGTCCCATTGCTGCTCATTTCTGGAATGAAGAACTGAACCTAAAACTTTTAAAGCCAGTGGATTTCCATTTGCATGATCAACCGCCTGTTTAGATAGCATTTCAAAGCCCCTTTCAGGATAAGTTTTGCCGAAGGAATTTAAACTAAAAAGCCTAACAGCATGATGAAGGGACAATCCCTTAACCTCATAGATTGCATCTACCCCTCTGCTAAGGACATGCTTGTCTCTTGTAGTGACAATGACTCTACTACCAGATCCCAAGCAATCATGTTGTGCAGCAAGATATTCCAGTTTCTTTGGATCGTCCACATCATCAAGCACTATCAAAACCTTTTTTTGTCTAAGCCTCTTCATAACAAACGTAGTTCTCACTTTGGAAGTGCTTATATGGGGATTCACATCTTCTAATATCTCAGAAAGAAGTTTATTGCGTAAATAATCAAGTCCTTGCTTTTCATGTTCTTCCTTCACATTTGCCAAGAAGCAACTAGCTTCAAATTGAGATGATAATTTGGCAAATAAAGCGCCCGCAATGGTTGTCTTACCTAATCCACCCATACCCCAAATTCCAATTATGCGAACTTCTTTTGACCTTATTCTTAATAAAGATTCAATAGGAGCAAGATTTTGATCAATTCCAACAAGTGTTTCTTTTACTTCAGTGGGATACATATGGTTTAGTTTTTGCATAACGTCTTTGACAATTTCCCCAATGAGTTCATACTCCGTCCTAATATGCATAAAAAGAATATATGTAAGGTGAAATGCGCATCACAACATGAAACAATCACAAGTGCTTTACAGTATTTTCAGAAGTGAAAAGATGTAATTCATCTTCCCATAATATTGATTTGACCATCCAATTACCTTTTCAAAAATTTAAGGACTTTGTTACTGTTACTGAAATCTCTCTTCCACTATTTGTCCAAACTCGTACACTTATTGATTTATCTGGTTAGCATAGTAACTCTAAATATGAATGTCTTTCAAGAAAGAAAATAAGACTGGGGATTTCTAAAGGAAAAAAGTATATATGTTACCTAAAATTCTTTAATTCCCACCCAACTATATCGGCCACTTCAGTGAGAGCAGCTTTCCATTTCTGCAACATGGCCATGTTTTGTTTAACATCTCTTTGATATTTTTGAAACGCCATCCCGTAAGTTCCAGTCTGCTTCCGTACATGGGAAGGATCAATCTTATAGAAAACAGGTATCACAGTGTGTCCTCCACGTTTCTTGAGTTCAAGTATTTTGGCAAGTTCACGCAAGCACCAGGTGGAGGAAGCATAGTACTTGGAGAGAACAACCAGAGATAGGTTGGAGTGTTTGATGGCTTCAAAAATAGAGGGAGAGATCTCTTCCCCTTTGTGAAGCCTGTTATCTATGAAGGCTTGGATCTTGTTGTGCTGAAAGGCTGCATAGAGATGGCTTGTGAAGCCGCTGCGCGTGTCCTCACCTCTAAAACTGATGAAAACATCGTGTCTTTTAAGAGGTGCTGTAGAAGAGAAAGAGGAAGAAGAAGGCTCAGGTGAAATTTTAACCATTCTGGGTGGACATGAGCATGATGATGATTGTCTAAGTCTGGTGCTGCTTTTGATACCCCCATCTAGCATACTGCTGTTTGAACAAGGTAAGGTTGCACCAGTTCTGTGATTGTTATCTTCCAATATGCGCGTGTCAATGAGGTAAACAAAATTTACTTCTTCTCACTGTGATCTTTGAATGAGTTGTTCTTTTTGCAGCCACATTCTGCATGTTAAAAAAGAACATGTAATTAACAGGAAACGGAAGAGCTTCATTAGGTCAAGTCAACTATAGCATTTCAATTTGGAAACAAAACTACACTTTCCGAGTTCAAACTTTCCGGTGTGCTTGTTCTATTGTTATATTATTTGAAAAGTTAATATTTCTATTTAATTAAATATAAAAAAAATATTTAACATTAATTCAGTGTATATAAAAACAAAATATTTACAAATCAGCATTGAGTTTTACGTAAGATATGACAATCAATCTTTATATGCTTTATTATTTCATGAAACACTTGATTTTAGGGATAGCAGAATTGTTGTCCCGGTATAAAATGATTGGTTTCGTATAGGGAACTTGAAGATCTTAAAGGAGATAGTATGTTCTTTCTTGGATGGAAAAATCAATAACAAACTTTCTTGTTTAAGGGCAGGTGGCTCAATCATAATCACTATAAGCTTTTAATAGAATAAAATTATTATCGTGGAAGAAGATACCAGATCTAGGGGCATTATTTAAGTATTTAAGTATGCGGAAAGTTGTTTGTTAGAGATCCTTGGTGGGTGCTAAGACGAATTGACTAAGATTGTTGACACAAAAAGCAATGTCAAGTCTTGTATTAGTGAGATATAACAGTAATCCAATAAGTCTACGATAGACGAATGATTCTTCTTCATTCAGTTTGACTCCTTTGTTAGCCGAGAGATGAGAAAAATGCACCATTGGAGTTAGCACATAAGCATAATCTAACATTCTAGTTTCTTGAAGAAGATGTAAAGTATGTTTTCTTTGGATGAGATGAAATCCAGTTTTGTTCTGAGCCACTTCAAGACCGAGAAAATAGGTGAGATCACCTAAATTCTAGATCCGAAAGTCACTACAAGAAAATCATTAAATAAAAACCAAGTTGAGAGACAAAAAATAATTAGTTGTTATATTGACTAAATTAGATACTATTTTAGAGACTAAAATAATTATTGGTATATAAATTAGTTTCTATTATTCATAAATAGTTTCTAAATTGGTATCTAATTAACTACTAAGGTTTTAGCTACCAACTTTAGAATCTAAATAATTTGTAGCTAAAACCTAGGTAGCTAGTTAAACACCAATTTAAAAACTATTTATCAATAATAAAAATTAATTTAAGTATCAATTTTTTTAGTCTCTAAAATAATATATAATTTAGTCAATATATCAACTAATTTCTTTTTGTCTCTAAAATTTGTTTCTATTTAATGATTTTCTAGTAGTGAGTGTTGATTCAATAAGTGAGTTATGTGATTGATCATCATTGGGTTGTTTATAGTGAGCACAATGTCATCCACATAAACAAGAAGAGCAGTTGTTGTGCTGCCATCAAGTTTCAAGAATAAAGAATGGCCAACCGAACAAATGACATCATTGTGTAAAAGTAAAATATTTGATAGCTTGCATACCTTTGACGTCCAACTTGTTGCAACCGATAAATCTCTGATGTTTACAGACGTTGTCACCACTTGGAACAACAAGACCAGGTGGAGGCTTCATATATACTTGTTCAAGGAGAACCATGAAAAAAAACATTATTAACATGTAACTGTTTTAATATCCAATTATTGGTAGCAACAAGGGCTAACAACATACGCATGGTGGTTAACTTGGCCACTGGAGCAAAAGTATCCATGAAGTCCAAACCTTCAAATTGTGTGTTTCTTTTTGCAACCAATCTAACCTTATATCTCTCCATAGATCCATCATATTTGTGTTAGTATACCCAACGATAGGCAATAGGAACTTTTCTAGAAGGAAGAGAAGTAATTTTCTAAGTTTGGTTTGCTTCTAGGCTTGTATTTCTTCCTTCATGTCTTGAGTCTAGCAAGAATGCTTAGAAGCCTCTGCATAATTGTGTAGTTCCATATCTGATGATATAGATAAAATAGTGTTTTTAAAATGATAGGATAAAACATTGTAAGAAAGAAATGATTGTATACGGTAAATGGAACTCACACTGTTTGTAGTTTGAAAATCCTCAAGGTATGTTGGTGGTCTTCTCTTGCAAGTAGACCGTCTAGGAGGGGTGTCTAAAATCTCATTGGGAGTTTTTTCCTCCACATTGTCACAAACAGCAACATCACATTGTTCAGGTTGCAAGACAAAATTATCATAGTTTTATTCATAATTTTTCGAAATAGGTAGAGATAAATTGTTGAAACTCTTGCAAGCATCAACATTCAATTTATATTGAAATTGATTCTCATAAAATATTACATGTCTTGACCTCAACTTTGTGATTTTTAAGATTAAGAAAAATATAACCTTTAGTATGTGATTGAAAACCAAGAAAAATACCAGGAACAACATGACTATCAAGCTTTTTTCTATTTGCAATAATAGTGTTAGAATAACATAAACACCCAAAAACACGTATCATGAAAATGTCACAAAGTTTGCCATAGATTAGGTATACAATTTATTAAAAAGGTTGCATGTTGAGAAGGAAAATTCTAGAAAAGAGAGGACATATTAGCTTGGAAAAGTAAGACACATGTAACATTTAGAAGGTATTGGTGTTTTCATACAACTATTCCTTTGGTTGACAAGAAATTTTTCATACCAAACTTAATTCCATTATCAGTCTAAATGGTTTGAACAATAGTTTTGAAATGATTTTCTACATATGTAACAAAATTAATAAGATTATTTATGACCTTAGATTTTGCATGCATAGGAAAAAAAATCTTGTAAAATGAGAATAATTATCCATAACAGTTAAGAAAAACCTATGGCAAACCTATTGCCATGCACATATATCCATATGGAACAATTGAAAAATATGATCAGTATGTGTATTACTCAAAGCAAAAGGTAATTTTCTTTGTTTAGCATGATAACAAGTATCACAAACATGCAATTTTTTTAGCAACAATGACAACATCTCAAAACATCCAATCTTTCATCATAATGCCACAAATTTATGTACTTAACAATACAAATGTAAGTACACACTATTGTTTGAACAATAGATTCACGAAAATTATCAAAATTGAAAACATATAAACAAACATGTATATTAACTAAACAAATCTTCTTATTAGTTTGAAAGTCCTATATCACACAGTTAAAGGAAGAAATAAATAATTAATAGCGAAGAATAAAGGTAAGTTATGTTATGGAAATAAGATTAAAGGAACATTGTAGAACATACATGACATCAGTAAGGTAAAATTATTTGTTATTAACATGCATAGCTCCAGAAAGATTGACAAATACACTATGACCATTAGGCAATTTTATGTGAATAGGTTTAATGCGATGATAAGAAGAAAATTCAGATAAAGGGATGCAAGCATGATCAATGACACCATAATTTAATATTCAAAGATATATAAAAGTCTTTAAAGAGTGAAGATTAGGAATATTACCATTTAGTAATTGATCAAATATCTGGTTATTTGTGTTGAGAAAAAAAGATCTAACTTGATTCACTTGTGTCGAATTTTAAGGAATATTGTTGATAGTCTACTTGAAGAGTTCAGAGAGAATTTGATACTGATGTGGTGTAAGAAGAACATCTCAAGGTTCAATTCCATTTTGATTCCTCTTGGGTAGATTCTCACCAGGGACAATTATGTTATTAATTTGTGAAGACTTCCCAATGTAGAACTTATGGTCTGGAGGATAACCATGTTTCTTGTAGCAAGAGTCTATTATATGCACATTCCTCCCACAATGAGTATAACTTTTTTTATTAATTATCTTTTTAGAGAACTTATTGTCTTGATTAGTAAAACCATTTTTTCGATAACAGACTGACTCAATGTGTCAATTCTTCCCACAAAATGAACAGGTAACATGAATAACACTATAACTAACCTTTTTGAAATTGAAGCATTGTTAGCTAATTGTCTTTCTTGTTGAGCCACAAAATAAAAGAGAATTCGTTATAAGAGGTAAAAGTTCCATAAAAAGAACATGTGATCTAATGTTATGTTATTGGTAATTCAAGGCACAAAGAAATTGCATGACTTGATCATCTTGTTTTCTTTGACAAATAATGAAAGAAACAGAACAAGAACATTTCATCTGACAGGTTCAATTCGGATCAAGTCTAAAGTTTTCAAGTTTGTCCCAAATGATTCTTAGTTTTGTGAAATACTCAGTGATTTTGAGATCACCTTGACTTAAGGAGGTGACCTCCATTTGTAAATCTAAAATACGCGAAAGGTCTCCTTGGGAGTACCATGTTTTCAAATTGTGCCAAATATATGACGCCATATCAATCAAAATGATACTTTGTCTAATAGGAACAAATACAAGTAGACTAACCATGAGTCAATCATATTTTTGCAGCGACTCTAAACAGAAAAATTTGGATCTTTCTTTGTTGGTCTAAGGTTTATACCAAAAATAAATTCGATTTTATTCTTCGCACTTAGAGTCGTAACCATCAATCTACTCCAAGAATGGTAGTTTGAAGAATCAAACTGACGAGACAAGAGGTGTGATCGGATTTTCATTAGGATGAAGGTCGAGAAAACTTTTATGTCAATTGTTCTTCAACCATATCTAAATGTCAGAAACATAACTCTTCAAAATAATAACTCTAATACCATAACAAAAACTATTGTGGACGATCTAACAACAACAATGTGGAAACTGAAACACTCAAAGAAGATAAGTGTCTATGTTGCATAGACAAGTACATAACTTGCACCCAAGATTTTGAGTAAGCAAGAAAAAGAAAGAAAAGAAACATCTTGTAGATGAAAGAAGAAGAATATTCATTATAGAAAATTATGCTTACTCATAAAGGAGTTGTCCATATAAAAAGGAAAGCCGAAAAGGAAAAAGTGGGCATTAAACAAACACAATAGACCCAGAGGAAAAGAAGTCTAAAAACAATTTAACAAGACTATCAAAAGGCTAACATAATAGTCTATAGTACCATAAAAAATCTAAGAAGACCGTCTATCATGACCATTAAACAGTCTAATGAGACCATCAAACGATCTAACTAGACCGTCTAATCACAGTCTATCAACACCATCTAATGGTCTAACATGACTGTCTACTAGTGCTAAGAAACGGGTCTAAGAGAACTATCTCACACCAAAAAAAAAATATACTTTATCAATAATTATTATTATTTGTTATATGATTTATACAAGTTTATTGGTCAACACAACTCTCAAACCACTACTCTTGTCCATCATTAAATGTGTGATCTTGTCCATCATTAAATGTGTGAAGAAGTTGGAGATTAATCAATCTGTAATTGTGGACCACCAGAACAATATTTTAGTCATGACTTGGAAGTTTGAGACAATTTTTACTAGGTATTCTTATATTTTTCAATTTATTATTGAAAATTAATTCAGCTCTGTATAGAATCAAAATTGATTAAGATTATAAACGCGTCCCTCTCTTGCTATGTACAAATTTCTCCTAGAAAACGCGTTTTTCCAAGAAGGATGTTAGTGTCTCAAAACTTGACTTTGAGAAGTCTTCCAACATGAAGCTCGATTGCTAAAAAATGCATAACTGCTTATTAAATTATTTTTCTGAAGAAAACAACATGTTGAATTTTATGCAAACATGCGCGTATATGCTGAATCAGTTTTGACAAATATTTGTTAGGATTTACATACTACTTTCTTAGAAAGCCAGATTAATAGTGTTCTTTGTTCTTCAGTATTAAGGAGATGATGAAAATAAATAAGAATTCATCATCAATTGATCATAATTTTCAAGCTAATTATTGTAAAATAGAAATATTGCAACTTAACTCTCTGAATGATCTCATCTCTAATTTTAAAATAAACATTTACCCTTTTTACAATGTGTTTGGATAAACAAATTTATAGCTGTTGGAAATTAATGCGGTGAATTTGGATTATTTTCATTTTAAATTATTTCACTTTTGAAATGGTTTCTTTAAATTTATTAAATTTTTAATTTTTCTAAAGTATTTAATTATCACTAAATATAAACATTTACGTTGATAAGGGTTTTTTATGGTTCACATCGGTTAATGTATTTTTAGTTAATGTTGACCCTAATTATTTCAGTTGATATAGATCATATTTACTTATTCCACGTTATTATATAAGATTTTTTTTATTGAATCTTTAATTGATGATGTAAACTGAAAAATTATCTTGGCAGATATTGATAGAAACAATAATAGCAATATTAGTCTAAGTTTTCCAATTTTACATTTGTAAAAAAGTTGCTGACTGACTTTGGAGACAAATAACGGTAGTGACGACTATAAAAAAAATCCTTCTAGACCCATCGACGAAAAGATAAATTATAAAAGACATTAATATATATATATATATATAATAATAATAATAATATAAAAATAATACCGCTAATATTGATCAAGATCCAAAATAATGTTGATTGAAAAATAATCTTAATTTGTATGAGCAAAAGAATAATGTTACCAAAACATAACAATTATAAATATTAATTGAAAAATCTTTAACTACATCCAGTGAGAAATAGTTTCATTGTTATCTATAAAAAGATTTTAACTAATATTGAATCATAAAGTGTAAATGCTAACCGAGGAAATCCAAACTAACGTTAATAAAGAAATAGCCTTGACTTGCATGAAAAAGTAATTTGGATGATGTTAAAAAAAAAAATTGTTATTAAGAAAAATAATTATTTGATTGAAAAGAACTCATGTAAAAAGGATTAATGATGTCTTGTCTTGATCAAATAAATGATTTCTCAACTAAAATCAAACTGACAACTAATCGACGACAGGATTGATGAAAGACTATGAAGAGAAAAAAATACACGTGAAAGATGAGAGAATATGAAAATTTTGAAGTTTTTATTAGAAAAAAAAAATTGAAACTATATAATTTTATATAATTAAATTACTTTCACAAATTTTTAAAATTTTGATTTCTTTTAATATTTAGTTCCAAAACAAAATATTTAAAACTTCCCCATCCAAAGATACTATATGTTTTCAATTAATTGAGATTCACATCCTTCAAGTTTTAAAATAAATATCCATAAAGCAAGAGAATGTGTTTAAATGATTTTCTTGTATCAATCCAAGTCCCCTAATTTTAGGCATACATGTAGCTTAGATGATACAAAAGGATATCATTTACTTAAGAGTGTTAAACCTGAAGTACATAGAGTTAATGAGAAACCATTTGATGTAAATAAAGATGAAATTACTTTGTTGAAGAAAGATAAGAGCAGTTTAATGGAACAAAAACATGAAGCATGACAAAGAAAGACAAAGAAGAAGAAATAAGAGGGAGATTCCAAGAACACTAACTAGAGAAAGACTCAAGGCTTTGGAAGAAGATATTACAAAATTGTTTATGAGTAGTTCTTAATTTTTAGGAAAACTTGAGAGAAGTTAGAACTTGATGGTTGACACTTCAGGAAACTTGGACGAAATCCATCAAAGGTAGGAGCGTATTTTGGAGCTTGTAAACTATCACATGTCACTTTTATGTGCACATAGACTCTTCAACATTTTGAGAGTCTTTTTTATCAATTAAACTTCTTATAAGGTGTACATGCACTTCTCCAAGTCATCATTGTTTTTGACATGTAATAATTACATTTCCCTAATTTCAAGGAATACCCATGTGCACTCCCTAATTTCAAGGGATTAAGATGTTTTAATCATGTTTAATGGAGTTATCTCTTGATTAGAAAAGTCAACTCCATTTTCTTGTCCATTCTTTTCCTTTTTGGCTAAGATCCTCCCTTATAAATAGGAGTCTCTTTAATTTTTAAAACACACATTAAAGATTGAATGAAATTTTCCTCTGCGAGTTTGTGAGAGTTTAAGAGTTTTTTAGTCTTTTTTTTGGTTCTTATCTTGAGAAGATTTCTCAAGTGGTGAATTTTCTTGCACTTATCCTTTAGTACTTGGATTAAGGGTTAATTTGAAAAACAACTAAATAAAAATTTCTCAGCTTTTAAGAAAACATTTCTTTCAAAAGAAATGAAGATTCAAATGAGCTTGGATCATTTCAAGTAGTGAATTAACAAGTTAAAAACTACTAGACAACACACACACAACACCAAGATCTTCAAGCTTTCCACACAAATTTGGTGGCATCAAAGCATCTTGCTCAACAATTTCCCCATATTTGATGAAGACAAATTCCTAGTTTGTTTGTGTTGTAGTTTTTGAACTTGAAAGGTCCTGCAAACAAAATTTGTATACATACAAAACAAGTATAGCAACATGATATAACAATTTTACCAAGCACACTCAAAACCAGTTTTGACAACAAAAAAATCAGTGTTTTGTGCAGCAGAAACATGGTGTATCAGAGTGTAGTGCAATAGTTTTAATTAGAATTAAAAAACACCATAGTGTAGCCAAAATTATAACTAAGAAACCAATACTTTCTCCCCCCATTTTTCTTGACAAATAGACAAAGAGAATGGATACATAAGCATAAACATAATAAAAAGAAACAACAGAAAAAAATGAAAGGAAAGAGTTCAACAACATAAAAAGAAACATAAATTGATACTCTAAACTCTCAATCATTCTTGCCATATTGGAATTCAAAGAGTTGAGTCTGCACAACTTCAATTTGCTCATCAAGATGTTGGAACTTGACAACACAAAACTCATAGTGGTTCCTTTGATCACTGGTCATGTTGTCCAAGCGATTGATCATCAACCTTCCAAATTGTGACATAGAATTCCAAAATCAATGGGTGGCCCACAAGTGCATGCATATCATATTCATCTGCATTTCCAGCACTTGGACCAACTTCATAGGTTTCATCTGCAGCTTGTTCATTTGGATTCTCAATATCTTGATCATCTTGTTCAGCTTGTTGTTCATCAATCTGTCTAGCTTGATCTTCACAAGAAGGACCCACTTGTTCTTCCTCTCTGCTAACCAATTTGTTACCAACCTTGATGAATCCCATCTTTCTAAGAGACCCATTATTAATTTCATGAGATGGCTTCACCAGCTCAGATAATTCTTCTTCAAGGTCAACTTCAAAATATTGAAAGAATTTATATATAAGAACAACATAAGGGAAATGATAATAACTTAACCTCATAGATTTTTGCATATGCTCCTTTAAGACATGGATCCAATTGACTTTTATGTTTTTCATTATGTAGAAGATTAGAACAAGATCTTCTTCAGTGAAGACAAAATGATTACTCCTATTGGAGTTAGCATCCATGAGACAATGAAAGCAATGATCCTATCATTCAATTTTAAGTCAACTACAGAAAAACCCTTCACTTTCAAGTGATGATTTTTTAGGCAACTCACATAATATTTCATTTTGTTGAAGTCCTCTACCTCACCTATGTTCCCTTTTTTGATCCTCAACTCAGTGTATTTTAGCCCCGTGATAGCAATCCACACAGTAGGAGCGATCTCCATATCCACCCCTTTGACATGTGAATGCATGTTCTCATCATCAATAAGTAGATTTGTGTAGAATACCTTTACAAAATTTGGATAAGTGTTCACAAACATATCAAGAAACCTTCTTAGCTTATGATCTTTCAAGACCTTCCTCACATCCTTGAGATTTCGCTCCTTTAGCCAGTTGAAGGATATCAATTTTGGGTTATTGATAAATCCTGCACAAAGCTCCCATCTTCAACACATGGTACTATTAGCCGACTATGAAGGAGGATTGTGGGAGATATGTCCATTGTTGTGAGCAATGATAGAAGCATGCTAATTGGTGTCATGCGCCAGCTGAAGTGTTGCGATCAATCTATATCCCATGGCCTTTCCATACATGGGGAATAGGTATTTTGGGTCCTTTTCCTTTGGTCATACGTCAAATGAAGTACCTCATCGTCGCCATTGAATACTTTACCAAGTGGATTGAAGCTGAGCTGGTTGCATAGATAACTATTTCACAAAGTCCAACATTTTGTATGAAAGAATATTGTGTGTCATTTCGGGATTTCGAGGTATTAAGTGTCCGACAATGGAACCCAATTTGCTAGTCAATAATTGAGAAAGTTGTGCACAAAGCTCGAAATAAAGCAGGTATTCGCCTCGGTAGAGCACCCACAAACAAATGGGCAGGTAGAGTCGGCGAACAGGGTCCTTTTGAGGGGACTGAAGAAGTGGTTGGAAAAGCTAAAGGGAAATTGGTCAAAGGAAATCCTGAGAATATTATGGTCTTATCACACCACCATGTAGTCAACAACGAAGGAGACACTGTTTAGCTTGGTATATGGGTCAGATGCCATGATACCAGTTGAGAGACAAGAGAGTTCACCAAGGTTTCAAGGTTTTGTCATTGAAGAATCCAACGAGGGAATAAAGGTGAATCTGGATTTGTTGGACGAGGTACTTTATCTTGCTCGTATAAACTCGAAAGCTTTGAAGAGAAGGGTGGAGTTAAGACACAAGACTAAAACGAAGCCTCGATCGTTCAAGGTTATCGACTTGGTAATGCAGAAGGACCAACCCTACCAGATTGAGAAAAGTTGTCTCCGAAGTGGACTGGCCCTTTTTCGTGTGGTCGAGGTACTGGGAAACGGTGCATATAAGTTGGAAACCTTGGAGGGAGGAGCCATCCCACGAACGTGGAATGCGACCAACCTCAAGTATTATTTCAGTTAAGACATTTGAATTTTTATTCTTTTCCTTTGAACATTATGTTGTTTGAGGTTATGCTTTTTTTTTCCCAAAAAAGGGGTTTTTTAACGAGGTCACCTAGTAATAAGTTCATTCTTGGAAATTGATGTATGAAATAAGTTAGCGTAGATGGCACACGGTAAGAAGACCTAGCTTGGAAAGAATAGAGTCATCTAAGTATAAGGTCGTGTGAAGTTAAATTTATTGTTGTTGATTAATTATTTGATATGGCACATGGTAAGACGACCTAGCTCAGAATGAATAGAGTCATCTGAGTATAGACACCCTGTGAAGTTGAATTTATTGTTGTTGATAAATTATTTGCTATGACACATGGTAAGACGACCTAGCTCGGAATGAATAGATTCGTCCAAGTATAGGCGCCCTGTGAAGTTGAATTTATTATTGTTGATGAGTTATTTGATATGGTACATGGTAAGACGACCTAGCTTAGAATGAATAGAGTCATCCAAGTATACGCGTCCTGTGACGATGAATTTATTTTTGTTGATGAATTATTAACATAAGTACGACTACCCGAGTTAGGCACCCTGCGAGTTAAGTTGATATGGAGATCATTTGAGATAGTGCACGACTAAGCTCGGAGCATATGCAATTATCCGGGCAGGCACCTTGCGAGGTAATATATTGTGGAATAAATGTTCAATTCACATGGTCAAGCAGTTGAGTTCAAAGGCCATAATGACCCGACCATGCTCGAGTTTAAAATAATCCAAAAAGCTCAAGGTATTATGCCCTTTACCCAACTTGCGAAGTGAAGCTATGTAGTGAATGCCCAGATAGAAAGAGGGCGCGTGTCAAGTTGAAGTGAAAGTTTGTCCTAACCACGAAGACGTTTCTCATCAAAAGTTAGACTTTTCTATCAAGAGAGATAAGTTATTACTTTCCACGCTTAAGTTGGTAAAACACTGTTATATTATTTGTGTTAATTAAATTAAGTTAATTGGTAAAACGTTGAAGCATGCATTTATAGAGGTGAAAATAAACTATGTAGAAAATCCCAAAACATATGTACATCAAAGGGTTTTTAAGCGTTGAATAAATATAAGCAAAATGTTCAAAATGTCAAAGTGTTAAGAGAGTTTAGTAGACGAATAAGTGCTACTATAGCAAAGTTTGGTTTAATCCTCCCTTAGTTGACCATCGACCACGGTTTACCTGGGCCGAGCTCTGAAAAGTATAGGGTAGGATGGATTGTCGCTGCTTGGTCTAAAGTTGCCTCGAATCCTACGAGGTAGGATTGGGCACCATCTTGTTTAAAAGATTTTGTGGCATTGTTGAGGTCTTCCCCTCTACGGGTTGCCTCCTTCTCCAACTCCTCAATTTTGGACAAGAGTTTGCTCCTTTTTTCGTTTAGGCTCGATGCCTTTTGAGCCTTCTCCATTTGGAGTCGTTTAGCTTCTACATATAGATCGGTCAGGTGTTTGGCTTCAACTCGAGTATGGTTGTTGAGACGGTTGATTTCAGCCCGGAGACGTTCAAATTCCTTCTCAAGCTCCACGTTCTCCTTGACCCTTTGATCCTCGGTAGCCCGCCGATCTCATGCCTTAGAAATAAAGACAACCCATGGCAAATGCCTGCCCAAATTGCTTCATGGTGTCACAAAGTAGATAATCTTAGTCATGGACTATAGTTTTGTCCTTGCTAGGCAGGAAGGAAGTCTTGCCATGGGTTGGGACATGAAAATTAGGGTCCCACGGGCTTTTCCCCCTTGACCTCTCGGCCTCACATTTCTGAATGATGATGACCTCTTGGTGTGGAGTTTGGCCATCTGAATGAGAATGCTTAGTAGAATGAGTGGTCGCTTTCCTTTTCCTCTTGAAGACGAGCCTAAAGGTGGTCTCCTCGTCTTGATCGGTGGGGGGCTGGGTAATCATAGCTGGAGTTATACTCTTTTGTTTCAAAGATTCCTTGGGCAGGCTAGCAGTCGCCCTCGTCTTTTTAGCTAGCTCGGCTAGCTCCGCTTTGCTGATGTTGGACAACATTCTCTCTGCAAAGAAAACAAGTAAATGATTAATGACAATAATAGAGTTGATTTTACCAAAGTTAGGAAACGAGGAGTACTAGTATAGGCTTTCAAGGCACTAGGGAGATACTCTTTGGTCAACAGATAAGAGGTGTCAAAGACAACCTTCAACCTCATCAAAAATTCGCATATCCCCTGTTCTTTTGGTGACAAGTCCTCCAGGTGCCGAGCACTTTGGAATCTGGATTCAGGGGTCTAATATAAGGGAAATTCGTTCAGTAGGGTCAGATCTCTTGTGGAAGCTCATATTTTAAGGAATTTACCTTTAAAATTTTTGTATGATAACTGGAAGAGGGTGAGCAAAGCTCTTCCGAGGGGCACCATTTAAGGAAACCCACAATTGACGACCCGAATGTTTGGCCTCAAAGAAATATAGGAAAGTTTCCACAATCGCCAAAATGCCAAGCTATGAGCATAAGATTGTAAAAGCACGGATAAATGCCCAATTATTTGGATGTAGCTGGGCAGGAGCTATGTTGAGCTCGGTTAATATCTCCTTTTCAAAAATAGACAAAGGAAGACTAAAGAATGTGGCATAAAAGAAAAAAAAGGGACCATGAGGATCCGACGAGTCGTCACAACAAACAGGTTCATCTTCCCTACACTCTACCGTTTAACAAATCCTTCATGTTTTTACTCAATGTACAATCATTTTCTCTCAACTCCCTAATATGTAAACGAGTGGTGTAATAGGAGGTTTCTTTTAAAAAAAATCTTTTTTAGCCCAGGGGTATAAAGAACCATAATCCATCTCTGATACACCTAGAACACCAGCACAAACAAAATACGAAATGCAATTCAGACCAAGCAGAAGAAACGAATAAAAATGCATTTCATTTCATATAAGGTAGCCCATGAAAATGGATAACAATCATTCAATGTAGGTAAGTGAATAGAGCATACTTGTTTTTCCGGTGAGTAGACGGTGGTGTGCTGTAGTGCTAGGGGGGAAATGAAGAGTCTGTAAGAAGCTCGAGTAGAAAAGAGTGAAGTGGGAAAGTGAGGAGTGAGCGAACGAAGGATAGTGTTTTTGAAAAGGTGAAGAAGTTGAAACAATAGGGTTTTTCCATCGTTGATACAATGCCACGTGGGCGCTCCAGATTTAGTATGGTGATGTGTCATGTCAGGAAACATGTCGGCAACCGCGCCTCACCTACCCTCTATAGAAATGTCATGTTAGCGACCAATATTGAAAAGCCTCTTCGCCTAGTCGAGCTCGACTCGAGCCTGAGGGGCTTGTGTACTGGCCACTCGGGACCTCGGTCCAAGCATTTAGGTATGGCCAGCTCGGTTGTGCGAGTTATGCCCAGCCTGGGTCGGGTATGGGCCCAAAAGTGTGTTACGAGGTTAGCCTAGGTTTTCTAGTAAGTTTACGTGGAAATGATAATTAAAAATAGCAAAAGAAATAATTAAATTGGTTAAGGTATACAGGGATAACTGAATTGGTTGAAGTATATTATTAAATGCAAGTAAAAGCAGTTAACAATATTTGTACCTGAAAGTAACAGGTACACGGTGAACAAATTATTGTTGAATGATATTCTTGTTGTTGAATATTATATTCTGGATGTTGAGATTATATTCTCATTGATGAAAATTGTTGAAGGAATGTCTATAAAAGGGGCTTGAGACCCCGAGTAAAGGTACACTTTTCTGAATACTCTAGACTAAAGCAATTTTATAGTTTGAATGCTCTCACTGACTTCATTGTCGGAGTGTGATCAACAGGTAGAGCCCCCTTTCTCCCACTGGAGCAGCGTTTCAGAGCACCAAGTGGAGACCAGTCAAAACGGAGCTCAACTCGGAGATCGACCAAAGTCAGCCGGCAAGAATAGTGGCAACTAGTGAAAAGAATGCAAAGGCTAGAGAAGGCTCAAGAGAGACAAGTTAGAGAAAGCATACGGAGCCTAGAAGAGCTACTATAAATTACATGCACCACGAAAGTCAAGAGAAGAACAAGATTGGAGAGTGCACAATTTTGAAGAAAGGCGTCATCAACACTAACCACCAAAGACTTCTTTACCTTTTGTAAAGTTACCTAGTTTTAGTGGGGATAGTGACCCAAATGTATATTTAGGATGGGAAGCTAAAGTAGCACAAATCTTTAATGTGTATGAGGTCGAAGAGAACCACAAAAGTTAAGTTAACTTTCCTAAAAAATTTAGATTATGCCATGCAATGGTTGCATTAAACTGTAATGGACATTGGGCTAAACAAGAGGTTAGTCGTGGTCTCTTGGTATGCTTTAAATGAATGCATGCACGTGCGATTTGTTTCTCCTCATTATAGGAAGGAACTCTTGTTGAAGCTCCAACGACTTCATCAAGGACCTAGGACTGTAGATGAATACTTTAAAGATTTAGAAGTAACTTTGACAAAGATTAATATGCATGAAAATGAAGAGGCAAAGTTTTTTAGATTTATGAGTGGATTAAGAAGAGAAATTCAAAATGTTGTAGAACTTTATGAGTGTACATGTTTAGAAAAATTTGCTCACCTAGCCATCAAGGTTGAATCACAACTTTTAAAGAAAACATCTTTCAAACATACTCGTAATGGTGGCTTTTATAACTCATCTTGGAAGGGTAAAAATAAATTTTCAAAACAAGATAATCCTTCCAACTCCTCTAAAGAATCCACCCCATAAACTTTTAAACACCATCATTCTCCTTCTATGACTAAATCGTCAACCAAATCCTCAAGTACAAAATGTTTTAAATGTTTAGGTTTTGGGCACACAACTATCAATTGTCCAACCAAAAGAACAATGATGGTAAAATGGGGGTTGTAGTAAGTGGCCATAGTTCCCAATCTTCAAGGTCTAGCTCCCCTATCTCTTCAAAAAGCCAAAGTGAGTAAGTGATACAAACCGATAAATGACTAAGGACACAACAAGCACTTCCCAGAAGGGCCAGTCATTTCAAGATACAAAGTTAGGCCCCACCAAGCCTTGAGAAAGAATCAACAAAAGAAGAAGAAGCTATAAACCAAAATATCATAAGTTCTTCCTGCTGGTCTTTTTAAATGATTACAAATATATTGTAAATAATTGGGCTCACTTTAGGGGTCCAAATTGCAAATATAGGCTAGAATAAGGTACATTTAGCATAATAGAGGGTGTGGGTAGCATTTTAGCTTGTTCCTAGTCCATTTGAAGGCATTTTGACTTAGTTTCTAGAAGGACAAGCCTACGATGCGGGATTGACTTAGTCAAATCCTAAGGCTGCCCATTTTTTCCCTTTTCCCATCCTACCTCTTTATCTTGTTCTCCAAGGCTCCTTCACCTATATATAGGAGGCTTACCTAGTGTATTTTACAAGTTGAATGAAATAGAGAAAAGTTACTCTGCACATTTTTGTATGTGAATGATTAGTGAGGCTTGTCCTCTTAGTCTTAGTTTTATCTTGTGAGTTTTAAGAGCTCTCAAGTGGCGGCATCCTTCACTTATCTTGGAGTCATTTGACCATCCAAGTGGCGTGCAACCATTCTCAATTCCATTTCTCATAAGCTTCATTTTCCTTCATGTTTTCTATTCCATTGTCATTCCATTTCAATTCATAAATATGTTCTTATTTTGTTGTCTTGATTACATTCGGTCATTGTCTTTTGTTGTTGTTTTCCATGCTTAAATTCTGCTCCATATCTTGTCATCATCTTCATCTTATAATTGTGTTTTCCCTTTGCCTTTGTGAAATGAGCATTCACATCTACTTAACCACTTGGTTAAGTTAATGTCCAGTGGGGATTTTCCTTAGGTTTTCACTCATTAATTGTTTTAAAATCTCAATCATAAATCTAAAGTGTCACCTAAATGAACAATCCTAAAATCAACTCACATCAGGAAGAGTCTGAGATGCCTTGTGAAGGTGATTTGTTAGTAGTAAGGCGCATGCTTAGTAATTTGAGTAAGGTGTACTTAGTAATTTGAGTAAGGTGTGCTTAGTAATTTGGGCTTGTGCCAAGCCCACCTTTCATGACAAGTGCTTCTAGGTTTAGGGTTTCTTTGACCTATCTTCTAGAAGTCTTCTCATAAATGACAACCCTACCCCTTTATCTGTTCTCCAAGACATTCTCCCCTATAAATAGAGTATCTTGCCTCATGTATTGGAGACATTGAATTTTGAATAGAAAATAAACTTTGTAGGACTATTTAGTGAGTCTAAGTACTCTAGAATTTTAAGTCTTATCTTGGGTGTTTGTGCACTTCAAGTGGCGGCTCTTCACCACTTATCTTAGAGTCTCCTCCCCTTCCAAGTGGCGTGATTCATATTTCCATAAGATTCTCTTAATCTCTTCATCTATTTTTTTTCTTTCCATTCCATTTTATATTTTTCTCTTTGTTTACATTTCGTTCATCTATTATATTTGTTTCTTTATGTTCTTCAATTTCGCCTCATCATCATCACTCTATATTTGTGTATTTCTCTTTGCCCTCTAGAAGTGAACCCTCACACTTACTTAACTATTTGGTTAAGTTCGTGTCCAATGGAAATCTTCTTTGAGTTTCTCACCATAATTGTTAATCCAAAAATCATAAACAAAAGTGCAACCTATAAAATGTGCAATCCTAAAATCAACTCACATCATTGTCCCTAGTCATGTGCTTTGAGCAACCACTGTCCAAATACTATAGATGCTTTTTGGTTATCAAAGATTCCTGGAAAATAATTTAAGGAACAAAATTTGATACCCTTATTAATTTGGGTCAAAAAATGTTAATTATACTCTTAAGTATCCACTTTACACGAAAGCTTTTATTTAAAAAAAGTATCCACTTTACACGTCTCTTTGCCATATAATATTTCTTAATTCTACAGGATCTAACCGTATGCCTCTTTTCAAACAATAAAAATAGGTTACTAAAAGTTTGGACAATGGTTCTTTGTTTTAAAAAAAAATCTTATAAAAGATTTTTTTTGGTTCTTGGATTATAGCCCATCCCAACTTTACCAAAAACATAGTTTTGAGATCCAATAATTGCATCTAGATTTGGCTTCCCTCTTGAAAACTTGTCCAATATTTTTATAAGATATTAGACCTTCTTTTGATGAGAGTTATAATTTTCATAACCTTTTGTGTCAGCACATTTACGAGAAGAGTTTTTATAAATGATTTTCAGATTCCCAAAACCAGTTTTGATGTTGTTTAACTCTTCTTCTAAAGACTTTACTTTATTTTCTAACCAATTGTTTAAACCTTTTAATCGATTGTTTGGTAGAGCCAACCTGTTATCTTCCTCGTGTTTTTCCTTAAAATCATCACAATTGACTATAATTTTCAAAGTTTTCAGAGGAGTTAGAACTTACACTACTCTTGTTAGAAATATCCTTAGCCATCAAACACAAATTTGCCTCTTCATCATCCCTTGATGTTGAGTTGGAGGAAGAGTCATCATTGTCTTGTCATGCTATGTATGCTCTTCTTCTTTTCCCTCCTTTCTATCTTTTCCTGACAAAGACTTTTTCTTTGTTTAAAACATTTAGAAAATCTATCTTGATATGTCCTTGCTTCCCACAACCTAAACGAGTATAGTTAGAAGAATTAAAAATCAATTTATTTCTTTGGATTATACATGTTTATTGACTATAACTTGTCCTTGCTTTTGTTTTTCAATAACTTACTAAATTTCTTTGCCAGGAGGTTAAGTGTCTCAGTATCACTACATTCACTGGAATCCAAATCCATTTTCTGGACAATAGATTCAAGGCAACTCCTTTGGCTTGTTTTTCTTCAGTTTCTTGCTCGTTCAACCTATTCATTTATAACTCATGTTCTCTGATTTTTCCAAACATTGAGGCAATGGTCAAAGTGGTTAGATCTTTTGATTCAAAGATGGCAGTGACCTTTGGTTGCCATGACCTATCCAAGCATTTAAGAATCTTAGTGTTCAACTTCTCTCTATCAAATATTTTTCCAAGACCTTTGAGGTGATTTACAATGTGAGTAAATCTTTTTTGTACATCTACTATGGTTTCTCCTTTCAACATTCTTAACAAGTCATATTCTTGAATCAAGGCATGTTTCCTTACTCTCTTCACCTCCAGGATGTCCCACATTTCTTTTGCTGAAGAACATTGAGAAACTATGAAAAACTCATTAGAACTTAATACAGAGGTTATAATGTTTTTAGCTATGCAATCATATTGAACTTTCTTTTCCTCAGTCTTAGTCCATTGTGACCAAGGTTTTTCAATAAAAACTTTTTCATTTCAAGTTTAGGTATAAAGGGCCCATTTACAATTGCATTCTAGATCCCTCTATCAATTGATTCAACCAATATTTGCATTCTTACTTTCCATAATTAGTAGTTTACTCCAAAGAGTAGTGGTTGTCTATTTATGGAGGCCTACTCACCAAAAGGAAGTTTTTTAGGTATTTAAAAAATACAATTTAGGATCGAATCTTAAATAACACACAAGAGCCTAACTCTTTATGTCAATTGTTAGAATTGTTGGCCTAAAGCAAGAGGCGCATGAATTGTTTTTTCAAAACATTTTTGCAAAACATGGAGTCAGATTGAAAATTTACTAAAAACACCATATTAATTTTTCTGTTCAATCGATTCTAAAAGAACAACAAACATATACACCAAATATAAACTGGTTATTACCTTTTGTTTAACAAATTGAAATATTGAAAGAAACTAGAAAACAACATATAAAACAATTATTGTTAGAATTAATGGCTTAAACAAGAGCGGGGGTGAATTGTTTATCAAAGATTTTTGCAAAGATTGAATAAGAATGAAGCTTTAACATAATTCACAGATTAAGCAATCAAGGAAAGCAATCAAACAATGATTAAGAAACTGTTTACAGAATTTCAATCGGTTGAAACTTTGTTTTAACTGGTTGTTTATAGCAACATCAAAAGCAAAATTAAAATAAACAATTTATAAGGAGTGAGAGAGAGGGAGATTTACTCAGCCAATTTTATACTGGTCCACTCAACCTTGAGTTACATCCAGTTCCCAGAACAGCCACTAGGTTCCACTAGTAATCACTCACAAATTACAAATTACACAACCACAAAAAGGTGATCTTGAAACCCCAAGAACCACTCACCCTCTTTGCAACTCTTTGCAAACACACGCCTCTAGCCAGAACAACCTCTGAATTTACAATATTTCCACACACTTACAAGTTTATGAAAACAAATACAAGAATCATGAAAGGAACCAATTACACATGAGTTTACAGGAATCAGAAAGCTTTTATGGTCAGACCTTGAACCAGTGCACAGCTATTCAGCAATCTTGCAAACTTTTGAAAAACTTATTTCAAAACCAATCTCAATCTCACTGTATTTGATATCAAACTTATGTATTTTGTTTTAAAAGAAAAGTCCTATTTATAACACAAAAAACTAGCCTTTATAGGCAACATTTATGAGCCAAAACAGTTTTGATTCACATCCAAAACAGATTAACAGGTTTTCAAAAAGCTGTTATGAAATGTCACAATCAACTGGTTGAAAAGTCGTTTTAACCAGTTGAATTGGTTAGGCAATTATTTAACCAAGTCAAAAACAGTTTTAAAACCTTCTAACAAGCCAAGTGACAAACAACCGATTATTTCGAAGATTCAATGATTGTTTTTCTCTTTGCTTAGAAAAACACTTTTCTCTTATAAAACAGATTAAGCAAGCTTGTGCAAGGGACTAGGAAAGATCTTTATAAAGATTCTAAACACCCTAAACTAAACTCAAACCAAAAGCAGCACAACTTCAACCTTCATCATGGATTTGAAACATCAAATCTCCCATGTTCTACAATTATGAGAGAGAGACGAAGAGAGATATGCACAGATGATTTATACTGGTTAACTCTTACACCAAGAGCTACATCCAGTCTTCAGTAAACAAACTGAGAATTCACTAATCCAAGAACAAAGTTTACACAAGATACAACCAAGAGTTTAGTTCTTGAACCCTACAAGAACGCACACTCTCAACCATTTTGCATAAACCAGAAACCCTATCTAAATACATGCTTCAATAGAATACAAAGAAAGAATAAAAGGTTTTAGAAAAGTCGGGATATTACAGATGAAGCACAAAAAACTCAAGCCCAAAAAACATTTCTTCACAACACAAGAATGATCCAAGAAAAAAATAATCTCTAAGAACAAGTTAAAAACTTTTTGCTTTCTCTCTTTCACAATTATTTCAAATGTTCATATTATCTCCTTATATAAGATTTTAATGATTGAAAAAACAATTTGATTAATTAATGAAAATAGCTTTATCAATTTAAATCCATTTAGTTATAAAAACAAAAAACTGTTAAAAACATTTAATTAATTATTCTAAATAAGTAATTGTTTTCTTTTACCAAAAGTAATCAACGGTTTTTAAACCGGTTCTTTAAGAGAAAACATTTTCTAATCTTTTAAAACTTTAAGTATTTTCAGCCTGTTGATGTGATAAATCAATTTGTCAAAAATACTTACTATACTCATAAGACTTTAATTGAAATAATTTTAACTGATTAAAAGCTTGAATCAAGTAATTAAGAAAAACACAACAAATTTAGAAAACAAAACCTTTCATGGAGATAGATTTTCAAGATAACTTGGACCATAATGTATTATAAAGAAATAACACAAAATCTATCTAGACACACACAACTTCCTAATCTTCATGATAGATTGGATTCATCAAAGCAAGATCTTCTTAGTCAATATTCTTGACACTAGTCATTCCTGGTTCAACATTAAGTATTCTTGACACTAGGCACTCTTGGCTTCATAGTTACAAAGTCTGAGTGTTTTCACATACTAAAGAGGATAGTTCTTTTCGACATATATAAGTTTTAAGATCTATCTACTAGTAGGCAGGAATTAGTTTTCTTATAAAGCATAGGACAAAAGAAACCCAACAGAGTTTCAACACTTGCAAAATATAGCTTACTTTCTTGTTGTTCTGTTTGAAGCAAGTCTTCTTATAGGCTTTTGAAAATTATTTGTTGGTTTCCATTTTCTAGTTATTGATTAGATTTGAACTCACTTCATTGTCTTCTTTCTTCTCATGTTATAGTTTGATAAGCTTTCATGTTGAGAAACATTAAATACATGGCTTGGAAATACTTATCTTCGCCTTAAATTCTCTTCTCCTCTTCACGGAAACTCTCTGATAGTTGGCAATACTTATCTTCCTCGATAACAAATTCTTGTACATCAAACAATGGTTAAAAGTGCACGTTGTACAGGGTAAACAGTTGAGCCAAAGTTGAAACTAGCAGTGTTAGGGAAGTTAATGGTCATTACAACTTTAGTTCATATCCCAAGATATTAATGAACTTTTTTGCTTGGTGTAGATATTCATGCAACACATGTGGAAGACATTCTCTAATTATTCAAACTTAAGCTTTGAAGTACTTTTCATGTGTGTCAGCTTGAAGTCTTGGTTTGTACTTATCGTCTGAATAATTTATGAGTACATTTTGATTCACACTTAGAATGTTTAACCTCGACTTTCTTTGACTGTAATTGAGAATAAATTCATTGTTATAAACAAGATTTACGCAATCATGATTAATTGGATCTTAATTGAGATTATTGGCTAAACTTGGATTTTAAGCATATTCTCTCACTTTTCTTGTTTCTAATTATCTGCAGAGATTTTGTGCCTTCATCATGACATTTTGAATGAACAAACAATTTCCAAATTCAATCAAATTCTTTACAAATATATTCTTCAATTTTTCTACAAAGATAATCCTCTATGATTCTTGCTTGGTCTAGAGCAAATCTCCTTCAAATCTTCTGCAATATCTCTCGATACAGATTCGATTGTGCTAAACTTAGTTCATAAAGATCCAAATCAGGTATCTGAAATAAGATTGGAAACAAATTATATGAAAGCTAAATGAGAACTAAAATCAGGAACAAAATTGAAAAGATAATATTTACAAGGCAATTTGTGCAAAGAAGGAAATAATTTATATTAGGGGGATTGAAACACAATATCATAGGCAAAATCTAAATTCAAATTTATGAAGAAAAAAAACCTATAAATAGAGAGTTCAAAGGAAGAATAACAAAGGCTCGAGCCGTACAACATACTCAGAACCTAGTTTTATTTTGCATTTTATAATGTTCTTGTTTTTCCTCCATATGGAATGATAAACTTTAATAGGTTGATTCTCCAATGTTTATGTAATTAAAGTTTTATTCTTCAATATTTGTAACAAGTTGCACTAAACAATCTAGTCTTTTTGAGTTCTAATTTCTATTACTAGAATAGTTTTTGAACACATGTTGATGATTCAATTATGTTCTCTAATTGGAATCCTTGTTTAGTTTGTAATATTTTTAACAATCTCTTGTTTTCTTAATTCAAGAGGTAAAATAGTAAAAAATTTATGAGTAGACGCATGGAGACGAGTAAGGTATTGAATGAAGGACACATGTTTCATTAATTAGATTATATTGATTTGTTGATGCGTTGTTTCATCAATTCGATCCTAATTCGAAATTGAATGAATAATATATATAGATAATATATATATATATATATATATATATATATATATATATATATATATATATATATATA
>Ga0123342_1001659_pt1 | contig 37469 bp, 22 predicted proteins | sample Turbeawhitnodule_FD_89960 | JGI IMG/M metagenome (GOLD analysis project Ga0123342, IMG submission 89960) | Root nodule microbial communities of legume samples collected from Mexico - Turtle bean Mexico white nodule | ecosystem: Host-associated > Plants > Roots > Nodule | place: Mexico: Nepantla...
AATGGAGTAAATTAAGTTTGACTGGAAGGTGTCCATCAAGCAATTCGATGAGACAAGAAAGATTTATGAACCAAGTACAAACCAAGAACAAATAAGCCGAAAGTTTGAGTCGAGAAGGGAGTCCGGAAGTGAAGGCCGAGAAGTAAATGGGTGGAAAGCAAAAAAAGAGTTTGTTTCTAGGTCCTTGTAAGAACATGTATAATTTAGATATACAATAATTTTTCATTTGGATTGTGAACGTGTATTTATTTATTAATTAGGTTATTATGTTAATTTTTGTAGTGTGTGTTTGATATGATTGTTCGAATTGTAGTGGAAAATGGATTAGATTATAATGATTCACTTAATACAAATGATTATAAATTATTTGTCACTTTATCTATTTATTTGTCAGTTGATCTATTTTTTTTTATCCTTATTGTTAAAAGAAGGAGTGAGTATAAACTCACCTATATTTTAGCTTTTGTGGAGGAACCTTATGGTAATGTATTTATTAGGTAAACTTTGTAAATAGCTTTTGTGGAGGAACCTTATGGTAATGTATTTATTAGGTAAACTTTGTAACTTAGTGTTTGGATTGACATTGGATTGTTTTGTGTCTTTAGGTAAATGATGTGGTTTAATTAATTTTTATAAAACTATCGATATTAACATGTTATTTCATTATAAATTTTTGATAAAAGTAGATTAATGATATAATGAAACACAATTTCCATCAATAATAATGTATAACAATGGTGGAATATAGAATAATTTTGTTTGTATTTCACAATATTTAGATGTGTTTTCGGACCTTAATCTATTATCCTCTTTTAATATAATCAATTATGTAATTTATTAAATATAAGTATTTATGTAATTTCTTTAACATAATTATGTTTTACTACAAAATCTATTATGGAGACTTTTGGTTTAAAACATTTGATGATGATGTGGGCCTAAATTTTACATGATGATGTGACATTTTTTTTATACCAAGTGGATGTTATCTATGTAGTCACAAAATGTTTCAATTCTTGATGTCAAGTGCCCACTCTTAATTGATTGTATTGGTCATCAAAGAGTAAATCATATAGTCATGGGTTATAATTGATTATGTGAGCAACAAAATTTAAGAGTGATTGTTAATTGACAATGCATAATATAATCATAATTGAATATGTGTGTGATTATACACTCATCCATACTACTAGCCAACACCAAATTTTGAAAGACAAGGATTTTTAATTTTAAAATTAAAATAATATTATACACTCAAGTATAAATTTAATTTTATAACAATTCACACTTGCTATATTTTCTCTCTTTCTGATGAAACACATAAACATTCAAGAAAAATTACTAATTTTTTCTCACTTTCCACTCTTTTCCACTCTAATTCATTTTATTCAAACAATCCTATTTTTCACTTTAATTCTCTCTTTTTTTTTTCATTCCCTCGTTTTTACACCATCCACAAAAAAGTAAAATAGATAAACGAAAAGAAAATTAAAAAAAAAAGTTTAAGGATCTAATTGAAAAAAAAAAGTTAACAACCTAATAAAATTTGACAAACTTAACATTTAGAGTAAAAGTAGTAATCAAAGTCTATTTGACACTCTTTTAGGATACAACTCCTCTTACTAGTATTAAATGTACCGAAAAGTTGACTTTACGGTATCAATGCAAACAACATGTTTTAAATTAGAATAGCTAACCACCTGCAAATTTTCAATATGTTTATACATAAGCATGTAATATTTTGTTCCTTAAAGATATCTCATTAACATTTTTTTAGTTTTTCAATGGTTAACACATATATCATCTTGATATCTTCCCGAGATTCCAATAGCTTATGCAATGTCAAGTCTAGTGTAAACCTAAACATACATAAGGCTCCCAACAACTAAAGCATATAGATATTCTTCATGTGTTCATGCTCAAAATTATTTTTAGGGCATTCATTCAAGTTAAGTTTATCACCTTTTACAACAATAACTACATTGGATGAATAATTCTTCATGTTAAACTTTTCAAAACTTTGTTGATTTAAGTCTTTTGAGACATAAATAAAATGTCTCAATACCATTTTTTAAGGATTTTAATGACTATAATATGAGATTATCTCTCTTATCTTTCATGTCAAATTTCTTAGAAATAAATTGTCTCACCTCAAATAACCTTCTAGTATATACATTAATTCATAATCTTCTATTCAAAACCAAATGAAGAGATACCTTAATAATATTTTAAATACCATTTATGCAATGTTTGTTTCAATCCATAGATAGAATTATTAAGGTTGCATACTTAGTCTTTATCATCACTAGAGAAGAACTCTTCGGGTTGTTTCTTGTAAATAGAATGTTTTTTAATTACAGGAAAAATTTTCCTTGTACTTGATTTCTTATTTTAATTGAACTCTTATGTAACAATTGTCTGCTCTCATGTCTCTTAATGTTTCCATGTGAATCTTTGTTTGTTTTAAATGCTCATTTACATCCAATGACTTTTACACAACCAAGTAACTCACCAAGATTCCAAACTCTCTTAGATGTCATAAAATTCATCTCTTCTTTCATGGTGAAGTACCATAAATTTGATTTCTTAAAACTCATGACTAGTGAAAATGTTTCAAAACCGTGACTTTAAAATCTTCTTAGTGTTATTTCATCACCTTCTTGAAGAACTTGTTGTTTAACCGGATATTGACCAAATTGTACATTATTATCTTGTTGTTCCTTGCTAACAACTTAAGCTACATGATCATTTCCAAAAATATTAGAAAACTTCAATCACAAGTTGTCTAACATGCTTTTAGACTATAGGGTCTTTAATGACTACCAATTTATGACTTAATTTAGAGGGTTGAGCTTCACAGTGATTTTTTCCAAGGGGGTTTTACAATTAATCATTTTCACTAATAAAGACGTTCTTAATAAATTTTGCATTTGTTCATTCCACAACTCTAGTAGACTAGTACCATGACATGAACAATAAAACTTATACTCTTTGGAATTTTCAATGTATTTAATCAAATATTTAGTAATAGTTCTAGGTTTAAATTTATTCTCTTTTGGGTTATAAATTACCACTTTAAATGGAAATTCCTAATGTGTATATGACAACCTAAATTTTCAATATTTGAATAACTTAAAAGATATCCTCAAAACAAAATTGGTTGGAATTCTATTAATTATATATATATATATATATTTTTTTTTTTATTTTTTTTTATTTTTTTTTTGTGGTTGTTGTTTCAACCCATAAGAATTAATAAAGTTTTGCATTACTCCTCCTACTTCTCATCATGTCAATTAAAGTTTAATTTATTCTTTTTGTTATACTATTATGATCTAAAGCACCATAAACAGTATATTAGATAATAATCCTATGTTCCTAAAGAAATTTTGCAAATAGATTGAGTGATTTTCCATTCTTAGTGTACCTACCATAGTATTTTTCACCTTTATTTGATCTCACAATAATTTGTTTTCATAGATTTTCTCTACTTAAACTTTAAAAACTTTATAAACATATGAAGTTCCATCCTTAAAATAAGCAAGTAGAGATACATATATTGTGAGTAATCATCTATAAAGGTGATAAAAGTATTTCGAACCAGTTGCATCCATATCTAAACAAAAAAAATTGTATAAGTGATCTTTAACAAGTTTGAACTCCTTTTTACACCAACTTTAGATTTGTTGGTTTGTTTTCCCTTAATACAACTCATACAAGTCTCGAAGTTACAACACAACATTTTAACCTAGCATAACATGCATAAAATTATAAGCGATATATTTTTGCAAAATAATAGAATAAAGATTGTCATGTATGTAACACCCCATTTATATTATATATAATTATTATTTAATTATAAATTGGAAGTATATTTTTTTAATACTTTTTTTGCAATAAGATTTGCTTAGAGAGAAAATTAATCATAACATAACCCCATGTAAGTCAACATTTTACATTTTTGGTAATTATTAACAATATATTCTAAAAATATATAAATTTTACAATAATAAGAATTCTCCACCAACATAGGGAACTATCCATTTATTTTATACATTCTAGAGATATTAAGACTAAGTTCTCCATGAGCCAACATTCTATAGAAGATCTCCTGAAATCTTCTTGAACAACTTTTAATGAGCAAATCCTACTTCTACTCGTACAACAAGTGCATATAAAAAAATAGGAAAATGGATGAGTTCTTTGTAAGCCTTAAATATAAATTTTAATAAACTTAACACACATTGCATAGAATGAGGGCCTATGACTTGTCCTACAATAAGACCCAATTTCACTTTATCAACCATATGGATTTATATTCCACTTTTGATGATCTACTTTGAGCATCAAAATTTACTTGGGAATTGATTTGGTAGTTGAATATTTCTCATAAACATATTAGTACAATCATAAATTTTTTCTCGAGAATTTTGGTCATCTGCTAATAAAAAAGAGATATATACTAACTACCTAACTTTGCCGATGTTTAGCAAGTATCAGACAATCACTGCCTTTCATCCCTCAGTGTATCAAACTCTGGTTTTTCAAATACAAAAACTCATATATTAACATAGTCTTAATTCAGTGTAATGAACTTTTATGATTATTTCTCAACTAACATATTCTTTTACACTTTCAAGAATCGCATAACATGATGACTATTAAGTTATATCATATTTGTCTTGCCAATAATTTATACACACAATTCAGACAAATAAAAAAATATAAAATAATAATAAAGCATGTAGATAACTTTCTTTTATTAAAGCTCATTAAATAAAAATAATAGTTATTTTTACTTTTTTTTATTATTACTTCATATTTTTTTATTATAAAAATATTATATTTTAAATAAAATAGGAATTAAAGAAAGAACTTTAAATAATTAGATATGGATAAATATATTATAAGAAAATAAAATAACAAAAATATAAATTAATAAATAGGACTAGTACGTAATTATAGATAAATAAATAAATATGACCAATGCGTAATTAGAGATAAATAAAAAGGATCACTACATTCTAAAGATAAATAAAATAAACAAAACTAATGCTTAATTGTATATTGGATATTAATAAAAATAATAAAAATAAATAGAATAAAATAAATAAAATAATAATAAAACACACATAATTTTGTTAAAATTAATATAAAAAATTTTAATCACACTCTCCTTACCTTTAATTGGAAAGATATACTTGAAATAAAATTATAAATACTTTTAGAAAGTTCAAAAGTTTTCATCTTCTAAATCTTCTTTTTCCTCCCATTCATACGCGCACACATGCACATAATGTTATAGGTAATGTTTTGGATAGGGTTATAAATAATGTTTGGATAATTTTTTTAATTAATTATTATTATTATTTTAATAATTAAATATTTTTTTTATAATTAATTAATTATTTTATTTTCTTATTATTATTTATTTTTATTATTATTCATTTTATTTATTCACAATGTTTCCTAAAAAGTACATAATTTATTTTTTAATGTTTCAACTTTATCTAGAATACAAAATACTTTTAAAATGAGAATATAATCATATGAATTAGAGAATAAGATTTGCTAACTCTTATTTTAAAGTGAAGATAAAAATTAATATAATTATTTAAAAGTATGGATGTTACACTACTCCCCTCCTTCTAGAAATTGTGCCCCTGAAATTCACTTGGTTATAAAGAGGTGATACATTTCTTGCATATTACTTTCCAATTCCTAAGTTGCATCACTTTCTTCTTGTTGACTCCACAATATATTTACTAAAGGTATGTCCTTTCCTCGAAATTGTTTAATCCTTCGATCTCCAATCCTCATAGGAAACACGTAAGACTTTCTCGTATTTGTAGTACATCAGGGTTTATCACATGAAGAAGGTCATGAATATATTTACAAAGTTGGGACAAATGAAAGATATTGTGAAATGTTCATAGGTAAAGTAATTTGGTATGCAATAGAACCAATATGTTTAAGGATTTGATAAGGACCAATGAATTTGGTTGAAATTTTTCTATATTTGAGACTTCTACCAACATTGATTTCTTGCGTTTGTCATGATATCTTTTCTGTCTATCTTGATAATTTTTCATCTTTTCCCTAATTATTTTAATTTATCCAATTGCTTGTTGAATTATCTCTGGACTAAAGTTAAAGAATTTTCATTTTCATACCAACATAACAATGTCCTACATATTCTCCTATATAGAGCCTCAAATGGAGTCATTCCTATGCTTGAGTGAAAACTGTTGTTATAAGTAAACTCTATCAATAGTATAAATTGATCCAAACTTCCAATTTGTTCTAAGACATAGGCTTTCAACAAGTCCCCTAAAGATTGGATAGTTCTTTTATACTTTCCATCAATATGTGGGTGATAAGTTGAAATATGCCTAATTTTTTTTCTTAAGGCTCTTTCTAAACTATCCCAAACTCTAAAGGTGAAATGAGGGTTCTTATATGAAAGTATACTAGAAGGTACACCATGAAGCTTAATAATTTCTTTTATGGACAAACAAACTAATTTTTTTAAGGAAAATCTAATGTTGATAGGTATGAAATGAGTAGATTTTGTTAATCTATCCATAATTACCCAAATTGCACCACGACTAAATACAGTCCTTGGTAAACCTGTCACAAAAATCATGGATATGTTTTCCCATTTTTATTTTAGAACATATAAGGATTGTAGTTCTCCTTAAGGCTTTTTATGTTCCACTTTTTTACAAAGTGCAACAAACTTCACTGCTACCTTCTTCATCCTATACCACCAAAACATTTTCTTCAAGTTTTGATACGTTACCTGGATAAATACTTAAGCTACTCCTATAAGCTTCTCCATTACAAGTTTTCTTTATCTTCTTTTGGATATATGCAAATTTTATCTCTAATTTTTTATGCTGTCACTAGAATTCTTGTGGAATTTATATTTCTTTCCTTTTATTCCTACTGCCAAATCTTCTTGCAAAAGTTTGTCCCTTTCTCGAGCTCCCCTTTATTTCTTCCAAGAATCCACTTGATATTTTTAACATTTCCAAGCATAGACTATTGGGTTTTTTTTTTCTATAGCTAAGTTCAAGTCTCTGAATGATTCTATTAAATCTAATTCTTTCACCATCATCATAAATGCATGTATAAATTTCCGACTCAAAGCATTTGCCACTATGTTTGCTTTCCCATGATGATACCTTATACTCAAGAAGTTTTTGTATGCAAAAAAATGTTGATATCAATAACTAATTAACCTCCATCAAAACTTTAGAAAATTTTCCTCTTATTTATTCATCCAAGCAAAAACCTTAATCATTGCAATTTAGCTTATATCAAATTAGAGTTCACATCACCCGCCCTGAACAAATAAAGTAGGAGGCGTGGACATCGTTACTATCATAGAAAACTCTTACAACAACCTCTTGTAACAATCAACTAGGTTCAAATAATTTTTGGTCCTCATGAATTTCTTATGAAATTCCACAAAAACATTTCCTCTAATTTGATTGAATTCACTAGATTCTCTAAGTTGATTTGACATACCCTAAAATTTGCATATTCACCAACCAAAGCTCCTACTTATATTATTTTGTTTCAAGAATGTTGTCATTACCCCTAAATGTTCTTCGTTGGCTTTCAATTACATGATAGATAAACGTGTCATTTATATAAACTATGATAAACTTTTCTAATAAGACATGAAAGGTCATATTCATGAAATCCATGAATATTTGGGAAAAATTTCACACCCAACAATATCATTACATACTCATAGCGGTCATATAGATCTATAGGTTGCCTTCTACATGTCTTCACTCTTTACTTAAAGTTGTGTCTATTTGGAAAATGTTGAAGCTTCATGCAACTTTTGACAATCTATACATAATCTAGGTCCCTTATCTTTATTCTTTACCAACAAAATTGATGCTTCTCATGAAAACATACTTGATTTGATAAATGATTTTCTACATCTAAATCTTCGATACTTTTTTTTCAACTTTACTACTCTTTGAAGTCATTTTATAAAGTGTCATTGACACTAGTCTCGCCTAAGTATCAAATCAAAGAAAATTTCACCTTTATCTTTGAAGGTAACCAAGACATTTTCCTAATTTAGCCTGACTTGTAACTTTCTCCATACCTGTGGTGTAACTATTCACTCCATATTCTTCTAACTTGAAGATACAACTTTCTATTCATTACAACTAAACAAAATGTAATTGACATAAGGTCAATTTATTCCAAAGATTATACCTAGATCCTTTAAAGGTAAAATTATCAAATTCACTTAGAATTTGGGTTCATCAAGAACAACAAAACACCTAGAGTATTTAAAATTGCTACATTAAAACAAATGTTGGTGTAAAGCTATTAACCTAAAATACAATTTCAAAATCTACAAACAACATTTAATACATTAAAACATATTACACTAGAATAACATATGTTCAACATCAAATTACACACAATATAAAAATAATCATTTAAAATATATCTTTAAAATCTATTATAACTTTTAGAATTAAGATAGAAAATCGTCTTGATTTAGTCATGAGTGTGCACCCTCACCACTCTATCCAGACTCTTTTCTTTCTTAATACTTTTATCTTCATTCATAACAATCACTTCAACTAGAGTACAAAGAAGATTTCAAAAACATTTTAACTAAGTTTTAAAACTAGACTTAAACAACTTTTATAGGTAGAGGAAACATAACAAACTCACTACCCTCAGGTCATCCTAAGGACAAATCGCTCTAATACCACTAAATGTAACACTCCATCTATATTATATATATATATATATATAATTGTTATTCAATTAGAAATTGGGAGTAAAATTTCTTTTGCAATAAAATTTGCTTAGAGAGAGCATTAATCATAACATAACTTTATCCATGTAAGTTAATATTTTATATTTTTGGTAATTATTCACAATATATTCAATATATATATATAAGTTTTACAATAATAAGAGTTCTACATAGGATATAGAATTATCCATATATTTTATACATTCTAAAAATGTTAAAACTAAATTTTGCATGAGTCAACGTTCTATAGAAGATCTTCCGAAATCTTTCTGAACAACTCTTACTGAGCATATTCTACTTCTACTCATACAAGAAGTACATATCAACGAAAAACACTAAAATGAGTGAGGCTTTTGTAAGCCTTAAATATTAATCTTAATAAACTTAACACACAATGTAGACAATGAGAGCTTATAACTTTATCTACAACCATAAGACTCAATCTCACTTTATCAACTTATGATTCAATCCCACTTTATCAACCATATGAATCCATATTCCATTTTTGATTATCCACTCTAAACAGCAAAAGTTACTTGGAAAGTGATTAGATAGTTGAATATTTCTCATTAAAAAATATTAATATAATCATAATTATTTTTCTCGAGAATTCTGGGCATCTACTAATGAAAGGAAATATATATTGAGTAGGTTTTGGATAGTCCCAAGTTTGGCCCATGAATATCCTAGTCCAGTGCGTTATTATGATATTCACCTACTTGGTAACTTTCTTATACCTCACCCAATCCTTTTCTTTCATTGCGTGTACCAAACAGTGACTTATCGAATACAAAGGCTCATACATTAACATAGTCTTAACAAAATGCAATGATTTTTTATGACTCTTTCTCAAGTGACATATTATTTGACACTTTCAAGAATCACATAATATAATAACTATTAAGATATTACTACTAGAAAAACTTTATATAGAAACCAATTTTAGAGAAGAAACATAATTAATTGCTATACTAACTAAATTAAATACTATTTTATAGACTAAAAAAATTATTAATATTTATCTAGGTAGAATTTAAGCAATTGGTAGCTAAAATCTAGGTAGCTAATTAGATATCAATTTAGAAACTATTTATCAATAATAAAAACTAATTTAGATACTAATAATTTTTTAATTTTTGAAATAGTATCTAATTTAGTTAATACATTAACTAATTGTTTTTTATTTTTAAAATTGATTCCTATTTAATGATTTTCTTGTAGTGTATGTAATTATTTTTATCATTAAAAAGTTAAGATATGTCATATTGGTCTTCCAAATAATCTATACACACCATCCATACACATACAAAAAGTATAAAGTAATAATAAAGCATACAAATAACTTTCTTTTATCCAAACTCATCAAATAAAAATAATTATTATGTTTACTTTATTTTTATTATTACTTCATATATTTCTTTGAATTATAAAAATATTACATTTCAAATAAAAATAAAAATAAAATAAATATAATATAAATTAATAAATAAGACTAATGCATAACTGGAAATAAATAAAATAAATAAATAAATAAAATCAATGTGTAATTAAAAATAAATAATTAGGACCAATACGTAACTGAAGAGAAATGATATAAATAAATAGGATGAGACTTAATTGGATATTAAAAGAAATAATACAAATAAAGAGAATAAAAAATATATAGTTTAAAATAAATAAAAGATTAATAAAACACACATAAGTTTGTTAAGATTAATACTAAAAGAGCTTAACTATACTCCCTTATCTTTAATGGAGAGATACATTAGAAGTAGAGTTATAAATGCTTCTAGAAAGTTCAAAATTTCCCTTTCTCCAAATCTCCTCTCTCTCCCTCCATCTCTCACTCACTCATAATTCTTATTGGGTATAAAAAAATCTCATAATTCTTATTGTGTATATATTTTATGGAAAGAGGCTAAGGACTAAGTTGATTTCTGAATAGTCGATGTTTGCATCACATGTCAAGTGTAAAATTTACGTTCCTAGATCTTAGAAGACATGATGGAGGCAAGGTTGTCTTCGAAGGTATAGGCAAGTGCAAGATCTCCATAAATTGTTATTATAGGTATTTCTATCCTTGTTTCAATTAAAAATATTTTGTATATTGAAGTACTCATATGTTCCTAAGCATAAGATAATAATGTGGTAGTGGTTATGTTGTCTTCTCTAACCAGAATACATGTATAATGATCAAGCTCTTTTTACTACTAGACAAAAAAAAGCAATCAAGATTGAGTAAGAAGAATTTGTTTCCTAAAAAGGATGAAAGATGTTATTAAAAAAAAACTAGGACATTAAATCTAAAATATATTTCAATTTTTTCTAAAATAAAAAATGAGTAAAATAACGTAACATCATCTTAGTAGTCTTTGACCTTAATTTGTATCACTTTAATCTAGGTGTGACTTGAGAACCATAGTTTTTTAACCTTTTTAAATACTAAAAAAAAAGTCCATTTTAATAATAGAAATCTTAGAAAAGTTTTTTTTTTTTTTTAAAGTTTTAATTTAAATTAAGTGGTTAAAAGCATAATGGCAATATAAAAAAAAAAAAAATCCAAACATGTATTTGTTGTTTAGATATGTGATCCAAAACTCACATACTTCATACATAAATGATATTTATGCTAAAAAAAAACCTCACTTTCTTCACACTTTTTTCTCAAATTCTCATACATTTATTCCATCAAATTCTTATAAATCTACTACTTAAGTACATAAAGAGAAAGACATATTTAATGTCGATAATGAGTTGAACCTGCCAATCAATGGATAATATTTAGAATAAAGTTTCCATAAAATAGGAAACATTTTAAAACTTAAAATCTACCCTTGATGAGAGCAAAATTGCCCTTAAAATTTGAAATGCACACCTGCACAACATTGTTCTCATAATGGAGGGTGATTAACAACCTTTATAAGATGATCTTTTGATGAAACAAATATAACTAGATAAAAATATAATGTTCATCTTCATCTCCATGCATGCATCTAAGTTTGATGATAAAAAATAAAAGGGCTTCTCAAACTGAGCAAACGGCTAATGTCATTCTCTATGAACCAAGTATGTTATACATTGAAGGCAAAAGAAAGAAAAAGTAGCATAAGTATATTTTTTTTACAAAATTTTACAATTTTTTACTAATGAACCATAAAACTACACTTCGTATAATATCAATTATGCAGCAGTATATAAGATGTAGTCACACTCTTCATTTAAAAATTCTGGCTAAACTTTTATTTTATTTTTAACATTAAGAAATTAAACATATAGCTTTCTTCGGTTCAAACAATAAAAAAAGTATACAGATTCCGTAACCGTGTGTGTTGATTAGAACAGATTGTGATGAATAAACAATTTTTGTGGAGGCAAGAGTGATGTACTTTCCTCATCCCCATGTTCAACAGTGGCATATTATGAGAAAAGATTTGAGTCAAAAGAGAAAAAAAAAGGATGATGACAGTAATAATTGGTAAATTAGGTGGCTAATAAGCAGAAAACAAGTATTGTGTTTGTCTGTGATGAGTGTCGGTGTCAAGAAGTTGATTGAATTGTTAATTGTTGGGTTGTGTTGTGTGGCTACAACCACCACAAATGTGGCATCTTTCCACTAACAACATAATATTCAATTATGCTCCAACTCAATGCATCTTTCCCTTTTCTTGCCATTATTCACACCCCTTTTGCTTCTCTTGCTATTCCACACCTTCTCACTTTCACTTTTCACATTCAACTCCTCCATCATTAATCATTAACTTCTGCACGTCAGTGTCAACAATTTTACTGTTAACTAAATCAAAATTCATAGTATGACTTTCAAAATAAATACCATGAAGGTCAATTAAGCATATTATGTTTCTCAGCAGTAACATTCAGACAATTCCTTTCATAGTGTTGGAAGATCCAATTCTTTGGGCATCATTTCTCTATTCTCAAAGCTTGTAAATAAACAATTCAATAAAATATTTTGAAACACACAGTTATTTATAAACTTAACTATAAACTTCAAATATAACTTATTTGAATGAGTTCCTACATAAAGCTTATTAAAAAAATTATAAACCACTTTTACCAGTTATAATAAACTCTACCAAGATTTTTATATTTTTCAAGCCGAAAGAAATGCAAAAGCATTTGCACTTATTTGGAGGCTCTGCTACAGAGTCAGTGAATATAATACTGAAAACATGCAAGTACGCCACATAAACCTGCCTTAAAGGCCTATTTCAGTTTGTTTGCATAATTGTGCTAATCTGTCATTCGGCTGAATGGTCGCTACTTGCATAAGATTTTGACAGAATCAACATCAACCAAAGCTGTTTGGTAGGGCTAGTTACATAGATCCAATATCATACTTTGTTGTATTCAAAAAAATCATATTTTCAAAAAGAGCATTATGACATTTTAATAAGAAGCAAAAGAATAAAAATAACACCCCCATTTTAATAATGTAAAGAATAAACTAAACAAGATATCCTCAATATATAGCAGAACCAAAACGATTAGTGGTTTTGTATTGTTTAGTGATAACTGAATCTTATTGCCAACCACAACTATTTACAGACTACACTATATATACATGGTGATGAGAGTTGGAAAGGCAAAACAAATGGATTCTACAACCCATGCTTCCAAATTAGGATCAAAATGCCCAACATAGAATAAAGGCTGAGGTCCAAACAAGGTGGGCATTATGAACAAACATAATATGCAAGCAAAAAGTATACCCCTCATTTGTGCTAAAGAGCACATACAGAAAAAGGGGAAACAAAACCCTCCACAAACTCTAGACCATAAAAGGCAAAAGGTTAAAGCTTAAAAAGGTGGCAGAACTCAGATGCATGAACATCAAAAACCCTGAAGAATATGTACACTACACTGTACATGGAACTCTCTTATTGGCATGCTCAGTCATTTCGCTTACTGAAAGCAAGGTGTGTCATCTTCAGGCATCAAGGGAGTCCTGCAAAGTGGGCATGTAATGTTCCAGTAGTCCAGCCACTTCTCCAAGCAAGCTTTGTGGAAGAGATGGCCGCACGATAAGCGGTTAATCTCCGATTCTGGTTCGAATTGAGTGAGACATACAGAACAGTCATGTTCAGGTCGTTTGCAGCAACACACACTGTCAAACCTGAGTGTTGGTGTCCGGCTTCTGAACTCTTCAATGTAACTCTCAGAGGGACTAAGATGGAATTCAAATGACTCAGGTGGAGTTTGGTAGGGATCTGGTGAAGAGGCAGAAGTGGTGGATGATGAAAGATGGATTCCAACAATGTGTAGGATTGTCCTAACAATGCCCTTAAATATGGAAATTGACAAGACAGTGTTCACCAGAAGAACACATAATACTCCTTCAGATGGCGCTGGCAGACTTGAGAGGCCCATTTTGATCAATGCTGAGAGTCCTTAAGAAGTTACCAATAAAATTCTTGCAAGTTGCAACTGTTGAAGCTCAAAAGTGAGCAAAGAAGACACACTGGATTCCCTTTGGATCAGGAAGAATCCACAAACATGAAAATGAGGAACACCAAGTATGGAAACTCTGTTGGTTTCTTCTTAATATCTGGCCTGTAAACCCAACAAAGGAAATATTAGAACATTAAATACTCAAACAAAATTAAGAGAATGATTCATAAATAAGATAGTGAACAATCAAATAACAGATAGAAAGAACAAACATGTCAGGCTTAAATTCTAGCTATATATATAGCTGTCATAATTGTTGACTTCACAAGTTATTCAGCCAAAATAAAATATCCATATGAAAGTTTCTGACATAATAAATTGCAAGAAACACACACATATAATTGTCCCTTTTCTCAAGGGAAAGACCAGCTACACAGAAAAATTGAGACAAATCCAGAAACCTCACAATCCTGATTTGAATGAAAAAAACATAAAAGAATAGGAACAAAAATTAAAATCCCAAGTAGCATGTGATACGTTGCAAAATTTCCAGATTGAAAATTGAGAATACGGAATTAAATAGCAAGCATTCGATTGGTGGCTTCATCATCAACGAGATCTAACACAAACCACATCATCAGGGAGAAATATTTTGATCAAAACCAAAACAATTTTTTGATTAAAAAGTAAAAGGAAAATAAAATTCAGAACTTCACATGTCCTCAGCAAACTACCCCAGACCCAACACACGATCTAGCGATTTCGAACACAAACACATAATTCCCAAAAGACCCAGAGAAGAAAATTGAAAACCCAGAAGAAAAAGAACGCATTTTGATGAGACTTACGAAGTGGGTTTTGAAGATTACGGTTCTGGAAAGATGGAAAATCCGTAATTTCTTCTCTCTTTGCTTTATAGATAGAAGAAGAACCCCACCATCTCAGGGACTCATTATTGGCAACAACACCCAGTGCCTTAACCATGGTTACACGTTACCTCATTCCTAAGGATACATCCATTAACTATGGTTAACAATTTCTTTTATATATATAAAAAAACTCGTAATCATAATGGGAAAACAGTTAGAAAAAAAAAGTGGGAAAGAGACAGAGAAGTTACAAGAAGCAGTATTTATGCAGTCATAATTTATGTTGGAGAATGAATCATATTAGCAGAGTTGAGAGGATAAAGTTAACTAATTTTTATTTTAAACCCTAAATAGTGTTCCATGCCATGTTTCCAATTTTGGATTGTTATACTTTATCCTTGTTTTCAGCCTCAATTTATGCTTACAGCAACTCAATTTTTTATTCTGTCACATGCTGTAATAATAAATTATAAACACTTTTAAAGATAAGATAAGTTATTAGATATTGTTTCATTATTAGTATTATTCATAATAAGTGTGCTCATTTTTAATAATCATTTTTAAGTTCATATCAATAATTATGATAAATCGATTTTACACCATTAGTACAAAATTATTAACTCTTATTTTCACAAATATGTTCTTGTTTGGTTCATACACTAAATATATATTTTTAGGACAAAAAAATTAATTTTGATTTATAATATTGTACGAAACTAATTATATACTTCCAAATTTTCCTCCCATAATTCAATATAAAAAGTTTATTTTCTATTTTGCTTGTTTCTACTTTTAGGATATTTTTTGCACATAGTGATGTGATTTTTTTAATATTTTTCAGTATTAAAGTTTCTTTCATAATTTTCTTCTTTAAAATTAAGTTTTAGCTTTTCTATTTTTCTCTTTTCAGCATTTGATATTTCTCGTTCAATTTTATTAATTAACTCGGAAAATCAATAAATATTTCTATAGTATTAACATATTCAAGTATATATTTTTTCTTCTTGATTTAATGTTAGTTACTTTTTATACACTTGTCATTTTTAATTTAGGACATTGTTCAGAAAAACGGTAATACTTTATAATAGAAAGCTTTTTTCCCTAGTTTGTCCTAATATACCTTCAGATTAATATAATGTTTAATAAAAAAATTAATAGTTAATAATAATAACAACATTTTTTCCTATTTTTATTTAACTTTTACTGCTTACTCAAATTATACATTAGTACTTTTAAATTATATCAACTTAACTATTTAGACGTCTCTTATAATTTAAATATTTTAATTTATATTTAAACTTTATGTAAATTAAAAAAATCTAAATTTAAATTTAAAAATAATTTTTCAAAGTACAAAATGCTTGCTGAGAATGCCAATGGATGTAAAATCATAAAAGTACAAATAATTTGGCCAAACACCATGAGAAAGAAAAGAAAAAGATAAATTCGATTTAAGAAAATGTTAAACCCTCTTATTTTCATTTCCTTCCCTCCCATTTTTAAATATTTCTACAAATAAAATATATGAAAAAAATTATTGTTCTCACAAAGGGGAAGAATAGGAACAATTGAAAGAAAACTCATCAAAATGCTAACACACAATCATAAGGTTTGCTGATAAAAAAAACACGATCATAAGGTTGTTCTGTAACATTATTCTTTTCAGAAGTGGCATACAATTGAAGCAAAAATGCCATGTAGTTGAAGTGTATCAATGGCACTCAAATAAAATACAAACAAAACTGTTACAAATGTTCAATATAGAACGTTTTGTAATCAAAATTATAAATAGCAGCATCCTATTCTATACATAAATAACCTTCAAATTTACAATTTGTCATACCTAAGGAACTGTTGGGTCATTACACCTCTAACTGCATATATGTATATTCTGCACAATACATGGCAAAGAGAGGGACAAAATATTACAGCCTACAACAGAGTAGAACATTGTCTAGAATTTATCAAATTGAGCCACTTATCATGCCATCATAGGCACTTGTACATGTGACTTAGGATCAGTGAGGAGTTGACATAAAATATGACAAACTATGAGCAAGATCATGGCCGAGGACTAAAAGAATTTTGCATTAGATTAGAATGAAGAAGCAGGATTTGCCAAGTTAAACAGAAGGGCAATCAAAATTCATGACACATTGTCAAAAGGGGGCAGTTTGTGATGCTGTCGTGTCAGCAGAAATTGCAACCGGGTGTCCATTGCAGTGAAGGACACAACCTGCTCCTGAGCTTACACTGTCTGTTCATTGTAATAGGGCCTGCTTACAATCTTCTTCCCCTTTCAGAAAATCTATGCCCCTGTGATCAAATCAGACAGTTTGTCACTGCATGGATAAAGAATGTATCAAATTTCATCCATTTTTTCAGGTAAGAGTTACTGTTTTCTTTGCAACTATACGGGTGTTTTGTTTCCTTTTATAGAACATGGTTAAAAGTTGTACACTCAGAAGCTTCTGGTTTGGCTCAAAGGGTCATAGTCATAGACATCACCGGCTTTAACAAATCGGCCCTTCACACGCCTTCTGACATCAGCCCTAGCCTTGCGAGAGGCATACCTTACTTTCTTCTCGAACCTATTCAGATAACCAAAATTGATGTTAAACCACCAACAGAGCAACCAAGCCTTAACATTTAGAAATAAATCAAATCCAGTAATAAGCATTTAGTTATATTGCTAAAGCTAGCAAACTAAACTAAAGAAACTAGTGACAAAATATCTTTAATTGGCAGATCAGATTGTGTTCAATCTAGCCTCAGCAATATCATGCACTAAATTTGGAAACAACCATTTGCATAACTAGTGTGCCTTTATTTTGGTAGAAAGCTCCGGTACCTGATTATTTCATCAATACAGCCTTGACATTTCAGGGTACTGGGAAATGAAAGTGTAAAGAGAAGGGTAACTTGGCTTGTTAAGCTGGTCAATAACATGACAAAACCGGAGGTATGTGGTGCCAACAAAAAGCCATAAAATAATGTGAACCAGACATGGGGATCTTCTATTGGATGAATGGTAATACAAATCAAAGATTTAGAAAGAAATGTAAATGCGAGGATAAGACAATCGCCTATTGAGAACAAAATGACAAAACTTGGCTAAGGTAGTTTGGTCACCTACGAGATTATTAGTAGAGTAAAGGACAGGTCCATAAAACATCTATGCAGGCAAAAGTGGACAGAATTTAACATGAATAATTGTATTAATCGAATACAAGACCAGAGATTTTTTATAATGTACATAAAAAGCTGCAATCTATAATTTCTTAAAAGAAATTGAGTAGTCCCAATTCCCCCTTCAATCTGTCCCTGTATAGAGGTTCCGCCTAATAGGATAAGGGTCTGTTGCTGTTATTGTCATAAATTCAGACTCAAATTAATAGTCCCGTGTAGAGACCAGAATAAAGCCCTGTACTTTTATGTCAACCAAGAACCAATAGTATTATGGTGTCAACACCTTTGGCTAAAGTAAAGAAAAAGAAAAAGTATATTTTTCGAGAGCTTTAAAAGGTCTCCCTAAGGTAGTCATTTTATATACAGCAGATCTGTGTAATACAATGATGAGAAATGAAAGAGTAAAAAACAAGTACTCCTAGCTAGGTACAACCCAAATTAGCTTTTGAATAAAGCTTACTTAGCCTACTCTGAAGCCATTTTAACACTTCCCCTCAAGTTGGAGCATATAGATTGTATGTTGATAAGTGCCAATATTTAGTAAATTTTACATGATAAAATTGGGTCACTTTTGGTCTTAATTGTTGTTTGAGATAGCAATCACCCCGAATTTGAGAATTATTGAATCCAAATATATGTTCATGAGTCATGAGATAAATGGAGTCATTTAATCCCAATTTTATACAAAATTTCAGGTAATTAAGGATGGAGGAAGGAGAGGATTGGAAGATGCATTAAGTAATCAGGAAAAGATATATAAGAGGAGCTTTTGCACAATTCTCACTCAAGCTAGAACATGTTCACTTGAGTGAGAACTATTCAGAGACAAAGAAGCCTTGTAGTGAAAATCTCGTTCAAGTGAGAATCAGCTCACTTAAGCGAGAGTTGTCCATAGAGTGGGTGATTTTCAGTCATTCTCACTCATACGAGAATTGGCTCACTTGAGCAAGAAGAATTTTCTTCATGTTGAAGTATTCTTCTTGTCTGAGCAAGAATCGGTTGGCTCAAGCGATAATTCATTAATCCAAATAAAGAACAGAGTCAAAACAAAGAAAAGGAGTGAAAAAACAAATACACTGCTCTGGAAGCTTTGGATCAGTGAAGAGAGAAAGAAGCTCATATCATATTTTTTTCCACATCTTATCCAATCTTAGGGTTCATAATGTTGGATAATTTGCTAAATACCTGAGGAATCAGTGTTTAAGAAATTTTTCTTATGAATTTCATACTTGAGGAATCAGTATGAATGAATTAATATGTTGCACCAATACCAATAGTTCTGAATATTATATATATCTTTTTATCAATCCATAATAAAAATGAGTAAGATAGATGAAGTTCAATCCCAATCTCTTTAACTGAATTTTCTTGTTAAGTTACTTTTTTACTCTTTAATATTCATATGCAAAGTGACTTTTGTACTTTCAATTCATCATGAACAAACCCACTCTCCATGTTCATATACTTAGTGAGCATTGAAACACAATTTTAATTGAAATTGTTCCTCGTGGGTTCGACACTCGTACTTCAAATTATTATACTATAGTTGATATGGGTACATTTTCAGATAATCAACAAGTATCATATGTACCAAACTGAGAACAAATAAATTCAATCAAAAGTTCTCTCAATGACTTTGTCAACACATTTGTAAGTTGATCATTGGATCCGACAAAATTCGGTACCAATTTCCTTGGATAGCAACTTTTATTGATAGTCGATCTTTATGTGTTTAGTCAACATAGGATTAGAAGTAATGAGTTGTTTGATCATCACAATACATCTTCATTTGCCGAATTTCACAAAATCTAATTCTAAGAGGAACTACTTTACCGACACAAACTCACAAGTGAGAGATGTCATTGCCTTGTACTTAGCCTCAGAAATTGATCGCACAACTACATTTTGTTTCTTGTTTTTCCAAGAAATAATATTTTCTTCAATGAAAACACAATATCTTGTTATAAAGCATTTGTCCCTAGAAGAACATGGCCACAGGAGAACCTGCCCAATTAGCATCACAATACCCAAAGATTTGTGTATTATTCCCTTTATCTTCATAGAGTAGATCTTGTCCCAGAGCCTTTTTTAGGTATCTTAGGATACGAATGACAACATTTTAATGATCAATACAAGGAGTCTGCATGAACTGACTCAATACCAACTGCAAAAGACAAATTGGTTTAGTAATATTCAGATAAATAATTTTTCCAACTAGTCTTCTATATCTTTTAGGATCAGAGAAAGCTTCACCCTATTTTGGCATTAATTTTTTATTTGGAATTATAGGACTATTCACTGGCTTACAATCGATCATACTTGTCTATTTTAAGATATTTAGAGCATATTTCCTTTAAAAATTACAACACCTTCCTTAATTGGACTACTTTAAAGCCCAAAAACTATTTGAGACTTCCAAGAGCTTTAGTCTGAAAACGATTGCATAAGTGTTCCTTTAGTTGAGAGATTCTCGCAGCAGCATTCCCAGTAATGACTATATCATCAACATACATTATTAAGTACACACATTTTCTAAGGGAGGTATGACAGCAGAAAACTGAATGATCTATTTCACTGTGTTTCAGTCCAAAGGCTTGAACTGAACTTTCCTAACCAAGCACGTGGAGATTTCTTGAGACCAAGGAGAGAGTGATGCAATTTATAAATCGGATCAAACTCTCCTTATGCAACAAACCTGAGAGGTTGCAACATGTAGACTTCTTCCTCTAGATCGCCATAAAGAGAAAAACTTTTAATATCCAATTGATGAAGAGGCCAATGATGAATGGCTTCCATGACAAGGAAAAGACGAACAATGGTAATTTTGGTCACCAGAGAGAAAGTATCATTGCAATCGAGCTTATATATCTAAATGTATCATTTGGTCACCAATCAAGTTTTTAGGCAACCAAGTTTAGCATTAGGTCTAACTTAAATGATATAGACCCTACAACAATGACTCATTATTTTATAATATGTACATTGAGGGCATCATCTACCCCACATCCTCTTCTAATTCCCTGACCCCCTCATCCACATGCAAATATCATGCTTGAAGATTCAGTGAATTCTTGAAGATTTCTACCTTTTAAGTGTTGTAACACGAAGAAGTCGTATTGTTAAACTTTCCATGGCAGGAATTGGAATTTCTTGACAAGTTAGGATTTGATACCTAATATGATCAAAATCTAAGTTCATTACATGAAGGACCATAACCATATAAAATTTTGTCCAACTTTTGTTGATTTCTTCTAGGGAATCAACTTATATAAACATCTTTAGTTCTTCAACAGCAGATTGACTGTCGGCAATAAAAACCATCATATCATGATCTGCTTGTTTAAGAGATGCTAGCTTGTGGGTAGAATCATACACACACGGAATGTTGTTTGCAAAGATACCTTGAGCCTTCTTTCAAAAGGTTGAGCAAGTTTCGAAAGTTCTAAGGGTTCCCAACATATTGGGTTCCATTCATTGCCACAATAGAGCACAAAGTTGAAAATCCAGCTTTTTTCCTTGTGCAGAGTTTTTAGATGAGATCTCATCTACATTCTTTTCAAGTGATCATGAACCCTTGGCCAAGAAACCAAAGTTCCACAGAGGTTGCCCAAGATAAATAATTTTTTCTATTAAACTTTTCTTAAATGTTCCTGCGATGGGAAGGCGGGGAGTGGGTTTTGTGCACTTGAGCTACAGGGGAAAGAAGGTAGCACATGGAGGTGAGTTTGGATGTTTCTAATGATGGGACCGATGAAGTTGGCCACCACTCAGGGAGACAATCCAGATCCGATGGTCATCAGACAAAACTGAACAGCCAGTGGTGACAACGGATCCAAACAAGATAAGGATAATCAAAGCAAGATCAACCAGCTCTGATACCAACTTCAGAAAATAAAGAAAAAGAGAAAGTATATTTTTTGAGAGCTTTAAAAGGTCTCCCTTAGGTAGTCATACTTATATACAGCATATTTATAGGTACTACCCAAAACAGATTTTGAATAAAGCTTACTTAGCCTATTCTAAAAACTATATTATTAATATAATCAGCACATTAACTTACTTCCGGGTCTTCTTCTTTTCCTTATAGCGCATTACAGCATTGCTACGGTTGGCAGAATGCAGAGAACTCTCAGGGCAAGGAGGACACCAGGGAGGCTCTCCCATAAGAAGCATTGAAGAAGCATCACAGTCTTGATAGTCACCAGCACTTTCTTTTGTAACACCAGAAAAAGAAATGTTTGATTGAGATTGCCTTCCCGTAAAACAAACAATTGGTTCAGTTTTTGTACTCAACATTGAATCTGCAGATGCTGCATTGCTGCATGCTGATTGGATAGCATTGACCAACCCAGCAGATGATCCCTAGAAAGTAGAAAAAAAAATTAGACATGATATTAAATATGTAACCGAAGATGTAAGATCATTCAACTCAGCCCACAAAAGAAACTATTTTTTTCTATCTATTGACTAATAAAACTTCCACATTACAAGCAAAGGTAGTGGAAAGAAAGATCCCATTACTCCAAATATAAGTAAACCTTCACATAAATAAAGGAGATTTAAGGAATTAAAATACACCTATATATTCTACCCAAAAGAAAAGAAACATGTATATATTTTTCATTATTTCTGCTACTACTTTTTGGGAAAATAGAGTCCAGGCAATCAGGACTAAACCTCAGCACTTTGGAAAATCAGTTTGTACATACTGCAGATTAGTGTATAATTTACAAAAAATTGATTACAGAATGAAGATAGCTGAAACTATCATTGAGGAGAGTAGATTTCATGGATTTTTGTCATGGAAATGGGGGTGAGAGAGACCGATAAGGACTTCGGAGAAAGTTACTAAAAGGAATTCCATCATAGAAAATACTCTTCTAGTCTCATATACAAGAAACAAACGAGGACATTTTTTTTGTCCCTTTTATTGGAAACACTGGACCATTTTCAAATCTATTAATTTTTAATTTCTTTTCATACCCTTAATTTCTTGTAAAGTCTATTAATGAGATATGTGTTCATTTCGTATGAAAGTGGATCCATTAATTGAGTTAATAACAAAACAAGTCACACCCATTAGTTGAAAATTTATTTCTTGAATTACGATATTCATTAAGATAGCAAGACATTCATTATGAATCATTTCCTCATGCAAATAAGATATTCATTATTGCCAGTATCATCACGGGGATAACAAGACACGGTATACACAAGTGAACAGGCTAAAGAATGGTTGAAAAGTGTAAAATTTAAAGACACTAAAATTCATAGATGCACAACTCAACAACAATAAACGGTTCAGTTATATGAAATATTAGCTGATGATCGAAGAATAATAATAGAAAAAACAATTTTATTGCAGGAATGGAAGGTGAGATTTTAGTACCTCAGCAACAACAGCACCCTGACAGTGAGATTCACCAACACTAGCAGACATGTCTTTTGCCTCAAATAAGCTCTCAAATCCACCATTTTCAAAAAGCTCTTCAGAATGACTGAGAGCCATCCCAAAAAGTTCCTCGTAGTTCTCAAGTTCTAGATCCACTTCATCCATGATGAAATCATCATATAGATTATCATCTTCACATATCCCAGAATTTTTTTTCCCAGGACAGTACAACTGCAGATTCATCATGTGGTGATTAACTAAGTTAATAGATGAAACAACAATATAGAAATCTAAGGAAGGATTGTGCAAATAATTTCAATAAAAAGATAAAAGTTGGAAGAATCAAATATAATGGCCTTGTAGTTAACATGTAACCATCAATGTACGCAAGCTACAAGGCTATTGTATTTTCGCAAGCACATCATTATGTCCTTACCTTGTACTGTAATCAAGTTGCATATACAGATATCCAACTCTAATAGATAAGGTGCTATTATCCATGTAAAGAAACTACAAGGACAATATTCATATTATTTGCATACCACTCATCATTTTGTTTCCCTTGTCTTCAAAACCCATGAAAGAGGAAAACCTTGGTACTTTTAAATGTAGAACTGAATAAGAATGTAGGTACAGATACAACAGCGACCAAACCAAATTAATGTATGATATAGACTAGGAAATCATAATTAAACATTTTTCAAATTAAATTGGCTACTGTTGCATGCACAGAAGGTATCTAAAAGAGAAAAAATATTTTGAAAGTTCAGTTGTTCCTGGTTTGAGTTCAAGCTAACAATAAATCAGGAAAGCTGAGATTTGTGTGAACTGAAAACAAAATATAGTTTTGGCCAAGAAACAGCATATAGGCAGAATCAAAGCAAGTTGGTTTCAAATGATGTTATAGTCATCTAGAAAATGAATGATAAATCAATCACAATTTAAAAATGATTTAGCCAAAAAAAAAGGCAGACGATGAGAAACTACTTAGGAATCTTTACCAGATAGTTTAGCTATTTATGTCATGGATTCTGCAGTAAAACCTCTATATCAAAACCATATAATAATTTTCAAAAAGAACTCATTCCTTGCAAGCATGTAATTTCATCCACTGTTTCATTGTTAGAATGTCCACACCTACTGTCATCATAACAGGAATAGTACCAATATCATTTCTTTTTTGAAAACATTCATAAAGAGGACAATTTCTACTTTTGGTTCATCATGGAACAATGCTTCTATATTTCAAATGTGGTTGCATTGGATTGTCATAACTTTTTTAAGGGTTTGGAAACTTCAGGAGTATTGAATATGGATACATACCGTATCTAATAAATGTAATATATATGTGCATCATAGACAGAAGAAAACTGTTGGGAAATCATGACCAAAGATGGACATTCTAACAATTGAACAGTAGATGAAATCTCATGCTTGCAAGGAATGAGTTCTTTTTGTTCATTATTATGTGGCTTTGCTATAAGTGGAAAAAACAAACCATCCAACAAATTTACACAAAGAATCCATTTCTTGCAACCTTGCAATTTTGTTCACTCTCTGCAGTTGCTAGAATATCCATCAAATTCAGTACAGTTGTAAATTTGGGACACAAATGAAAACATGTGATTATACCTTGGGCATACATTCATTGCCAGGCCCAGGTGGCTGGTCCAGAATACGAGGTTCTGAGCCTGACACAGGTATTGAAGATGTGCCGGCCCAAAATTTAACCTTGGTGGGTAGATCTGTCACTTGAGCTGAACCAGACACATTCTGCCCTTCTGGAGGAACCAAATCACTCTTGTTGCCATTCTCATTAATGCTCATCAAACCCAGTTCCTGCTCACACGCTTCACCCATAGAAGGGATATCTAAGAAAAAGGACCATATTGAAGAAAATTCTGCAGCTGAAGGGCAGCCAGAGTAGCAATTGATTGTCTGCCTCTTGTGTGTCGAAGAAGTCGGTGAGGAACCATGAGCCAACCAATCACAGTTCTGACAAAGTGAAATTTTCTCTTCATCACACCTCACAAAAGCAGGTTGTAAATTACATCTCTCACATAGAAGGTTTCTCGAATGACGCCTAGATAGGGCATTAGCAGAATGAACATTTCGATCACACGACAAACATAAGCATGCAGCATCACTGCGGCAGTACACCAATGACCTCTGGTCTCCACAAAAATCACATAAATAACCCATCTTTAAACTGTCTCTTTGTTTGTTCCTGAATCTGAAAAATTCTCAGTTATTAATTACATCTACCAAAACTGCAACAGAAGATCCTTCTCATCCAACGATTTTGAAATCAAACCGAGCTATATCATAGAACTTACAAGCTGTTGGAAAATGTGATACTGATGAAGGAAGCTACAATTCAGTTCTGTAAATTCAGCTGCTGCAAAGAGGTAATAAGTAAGCATTTTGATAAGAATTGATACCAACTTAGTAATATGAAGAGAAAGAAAAATGAAAAGGGAATTCCAATGCAAACTCTGAACAATGTAATAGAACTGGGATGAAACAGTATGAAAACATAGAGCCAAGATCAAAAATTGTAGATTAGAGAGCCAACTCAAAGAGAGAAAAAAAGGTAAAAAAAAATAACAAAATTGTTTGACAAACAAACTGGTAAAAGTATCTCACAGCAGCAAGCAACTACACAACAGCACACAATTATTTCTAAAGAAGATTGATAAAAAGATAAAACTAAATTAAATCATAAATAATTAAAACAGCATTAGCTAATAACAAGAAAGAATTTCCAAAGGAAAATACAGGTTTAGATTTAGAAAATAAAAAAATAAAAAATATATATACAACCGAGGTTTTCAGGCAAAAGAACCAACCAGACTTCTTTTTCTGTTAAGAAAAATCGCATTTTTATAAAAAAATATAGTAGTAGGATACTTAGTAAATAAAAGTTAACTGGAATTTCAACAGAATTATGAATAGCAGATCAATTATCAACCAACAAGAAGTCAGAAAAATCTCCAAAACATCATCACATAAACCAAAAAAACACAAGAGGAGGCAGAAATAGCAAATCAATCAAATCCAATTACCCGTTTATCAAAATTCTCAACTTTTCCTTATCTTAATCTCCCAGAAAAGTCTTCAGGCCAGAAAAACACGAACTTTGAAAACAAAAAAAAGCACTTTTTCAATAATAAAAAAAAGAAAAGAAGACATGTATTTGTACGAGAGATGGAACAGGGAGGAGGGAGAGATCGAAGGCAAGAAAATTACCATACGGCAAGAAAGACAGAGAGGACAAGATCGGTAAGGAAAAGGGGTTTGTTGCTTTTTTCAGAAAAACAATATAAAAATAATATTTTTATGCAAAAATTGAAAGCAAAGGAACCCTAGAGGTGGAAGCTGGACTTTTGAAGAGAACAAGCACAGACCCTTTTGTGTGTGTGATTCTCTCTCCTCTGCTCTGTTCAGATAGATAGGAATAGGTAGATTTTAGATTAGATATGATGGGGAGGGTTGGTGTAGGTGTGAGTGTGAGAAGAGAATAATAATGCAGTGGAAGGGTTCATTTGTGTGATGTGTGTATTGTAGGTAATGTGACATGAGCAATGCAAGGAAAAGTGTTGGTAGATAAAAAGTGCAAAACAAAAGAGTAAAAAACTTGAATTGCAAGTGGGACCATGTCTCTTTCCCAGTGAAAGCAAAAGGTTCAGTATTTATTTATTATTATTAGGCCACACCCCTTTTCCTTCGTCCTTGGTCCACCCCTTCATGCCATGACACACAAAAAAACACTGTTGCTTTTACCACCACAGTTGCTGATTCTGCATAACATGGTAGTGCCACTGTAGTAACAATACAAGGTAAGAACAGTGTTGTTGTTATTGGTTCCATTTTTTATTGTGTTAAATGCTAAAAGAGCATTATTAGTTGTCGTACAGAGGATGAACTTTTTGCTAAAAAGTGCGTCACATGTTGGATGAGGTGGACAGATAGGAGATTATTTTGTGACGCTTTTTCACAATCTGCTGCGCTTTTTCTGTTGCCTTTTCACACCTTCCTTTTAAAGCCTTTCCATGCATTTCCCTTCACTCTTTTCACAACTCTCTGCAACCATTTTTTTAATATCTTCTAAACATTATAAAAATAATTATAAACCATTTCTACTTTTTAATCCATCAAAATTGGAACCCAAAACAAAATAGAGCTTATTGATAAAAACTACGAAGTATCCACAACTTTATATATAACGTCTCACGATATCAACAAATTGTTTTTATTCTGCCAAAAATATAAAAGAAAGCTACAATTATTTGTTGTATTGATATTACTCGGCTGATTATAAATTGCACTATTTTGTATAAACCAATACAGATTAACAAAATATCTCGTGATTTTGACGTATTCTAATGTATGTATTATCTTGACAAATAATTTTTTTAAGAGATTTTTATTAAAATAATTAGATTTCTGTTTCTTTAATTTTTTATTTTAAAAAAATAGATTTAAATCAATTTTAAATTTAATAAATAAATCTTGATCCAGTTCGGTTAAACTGAAAATAAATATTTTTAATATAAGTAATAACTTTTAAAATAATCACAAACAAGATTTGATTAAAAAAAACAAAAAATAAAATACTAATTTTTAAGATAAACATATTAGATAAATTTTATTGATAGTATTTAAAAAAATACAGACAGATTCACTCCTTATTAAGTAAGTAATTTAAAGGTATAATTACCTTTTTCGTCTCTAAGGATTTTTAAAAAGGTATGTAATTTGGTCTTTTCTGTTAAATTTTTACAAATGGCATTACTAATGATGTTTTGGCACACACAATGTCATTAATATGCAAATGTAGATTGTACACGTAGGCACCAACTTTTAGGGTTTTTTCTTCTTCCCTCCATCCATTCTCCCCCCTCCACACCCTTCACCCTCACTGCTTTGATTTTGGACCGAAAGTAGTGGTGATTTAGCAATCAAACCCCTAACTTGTTGGCTATGAGCAATGGTACCAGTTGGAGGAATATTCCTAGCACGAGAAATACCTTCAAAGAAAAAAGCATTCATTGATTCACATAATAATCACAATAACTTACAAAACGTCAAGCCGAAATTAGGGATCAAAAGTGTTTTCCCCTTCGCTGATTTTAAGGTTTCGTCTCAATGATCGATCAAAGTGTTTCCTCCTTCTTCGATTTTAGGGTTTTCTAACCTTCATGATCTTCACAACCTTCACAATGGATTGTCCCTCATGATGGTTAGAGAGCTTCAATAGAGCGAAAATTGCGTTCTCTTGTGGACTTATCGTCAGACACAGAGGCTAAAAGTTCTAGTAGAGGAGGCATTGTTCCTACTTCAATCAAACAAGTCTTATTGAAAATGCTGGTTCTAACAAGCACACGAATCTCGTACGTGGCCTTCTGCTTTTGTTCTTGCATTTCGAACATCAGCCTCCGCGTCAAGAACCATGCCAGGATATATTTAGAGTGTTTAGAAAGTTAAAATATAATGTGATTGAATGGTGTGTTGACGTGTTAAATGAAGTATGCATTGAGGTGAAAATGTGATCTAGACATAGTATTTTCAGGAAAGGAAATACCGTGTTGAGATTAGTTAGGGTGTATTGATATGTGAGTATCCTGTGAATTAGACGATTCTGACTCTACTAATATAACATAATCATATAGATGAAGTTAATCAATTAGTGAGAGTCGAAGAAGGATGTTCGTTTGACTGAGTCTGAGATTTGAAAGAACTAATCATAGCATACCGTATGGATTTCCCTTGTCATATGAGATAATGAGATATTTAGATGATTATGCGCATGATTGTGTGGATTCACAATGAGTAATATGGTGAGTAGTATGATAGGTGCAGGTCTCTGGATGTTAATTTCAATACACGAGTCTTCCGAAAGTAAAGTCAAGTATCTGAGTAATAGAAATCTGACAGGAATAATATGGGTGATGAATGTGATAAACACTTGATGATTTTGTGCAAATTATGAGAATTTGATGAATTATGGTTTTTATTAAAAGTCAAATTTATATTAGAATTCTTAAAAATAGCTAGCTTATCATGTGATTTGTTTTGTATTTGTTTTCTTTAATCTGTGGTGATTGTGTTAATTTACATGGGAGCATATGGGGTTATAGGTGATAGAGCTCCTCAATGAGCAGCCAGATGAACAAATATTTTTATTTTAATGTTTTATTTTTAGTCATTTGTGTATATATTAAAATTCCTATGAAAATAAAGATATATTTTGAGATATAATATGAAATAGTTTATATATATTTATATGTTAATTATATGTAACTTGCATATTATTTTATTAAATATGGATAAAAATAAGCACGTTATAATATTTAATATAAAAAATAAAGTTTCATATAATCATTAAATTTTTTAGATATAATACTTTTTAAATTTAATATTTGACACTTCAACAAAATCACTTCTATCAATAAAAACAATTAATTTAGTTAATTTTTAGAAGAATGTTCGCAGTGTGTTAATTTATCTCATAAATTTTAAAATTCTCTTCTACTTGTTTAATAAAGATATACATATTCATAATAAACAAGAATGAATAACAACATATTATGATGGATGTAATTTACCCGTCATAATAAATAACATAATGACATTTTCGTAATAAACATCTAATTTATTATGTCAGTTATATTTAGAGATGACATATTAAAGAATTATTATGTTGATTGTGTGTATAACTGTCATAGTAAATTAGTTTCCATGTTATGTTTAATTTTATCCGACACAGTAACTTTTTTGCGTTTTGGAATATTTATATTCTCTTTTTCAGTTTAGACTTCTTTTCCTCTCTTCTTTAAACCCTAATGTGGCGCACATTACTTTGTAGTTCTCATCATTCTTTGTTGTTGTGGTTATGCTATGGTAATTGCGATCGTGCTTGTGAAATTGGAGGCATGAATGTAGTGGAGGATGCAAAAAATCGAAACATTACTTTCCCGATGGGAAGAGAACCACAATTGATTCCAAAAGCTTGCATTGCTTGGATCTAGAGTCGAAATCTCCTCGATTTAACGTCAAACAAATCCCATTGTCGGTGTGGTCACAGATGAGATCTCGTAGCACTCACTCCATGTAGGTTATGAGCGCAACTGTGACAGTTTTTTCATGGTGTTGCCTCTTGGTGGCGATGACTCTGCTGAAGAAGTCAATCTCAGGAATGGCTAGCTCCTCCGTCCACTAGTTAGCAGGCAAGCAACTTACTATGTCAACAGTCATAATAAGTTAACTTACTATGTCAATTTTTCAACCAACATGGAAATTACAGAGTTTTTATAACACATGAATCTATATTGTCATCAGAACCGTCATAAAAAGTTTTGTAGAACCGTCATAAAAAGTCTTTTTTGCACTACTGATATTTAATGATCATAAATAAGGAGAAAAATTAACATTGTATACAAATTATAAAATATCTTATAAAAAAATTATTAATCTCTTTTTAAAACGTGTCATTCAATAAATATAGGAGGGAGTATAATTTTTTTAATTTTTTATATTTTGTTTTAGTAGTATGTTAATTTTCTTCATTTTTCTTTTATTGTTTGAATAATAAACTTATAATCCAATCTAAGAGAATCAAAATCTGAATTATCAAGAAGAAAACTTTTGACGCTGCAAATAGTAAAAGACAAGCACTTCACAAATCTTTATAATAATATAATAATATTTTTAATTAAAAATAAAATAAATATAATTAAAATATTCATTTATTAGGATGTTAGATGTATGTTTTTACTCTATATACATCACCATCTTTATAAAGATTGTTACTAAAAAAACCAACAAACACCTCAAGCTAAGAAAAAAAAGTCAAGTTAAATTTTCCGAATTTAAGGATTATTCACGTAAAAAAGTCAAGTTAACATTTGAATTCAAAATTTGCTACATATTGGATTTGTCTTTATCTATCAACTTAATAATTATTCTTAATTTTGTATCTTTAATTTTTTTTTTTTACTTCTTAATTAATTAAAAAGTAATTATGATTTAAATAAGCATGTTAAGTCCAAGGTTCAATTAGATCAAAGTAAAATAAATAAAATATTGAAAAATTATATTTAAATCAAAATATTAAATTTTTCTAACATATAAATCGCGTAAAAAAACCAAAATTGTTAACATATAACTTTTGAATCCTATAACTAGATCTTCTTATTTTCTTAAACATTAACCAATTCAAAATATTTCAACTAGTTGACAAAAAAAATTAGGTCACCAAATATTCAATTCAACCGAAAGTTATTTAATCAATTATTAATTATTAAAATAAGTTGGATTGCTTGGAAATAATATGAGCAAGCTCTATACGTAGCTTTATACGTAAGCTCTACACATACCTTATACTTAACTTAGAGTAACTACACATTCAAATAAAAATTAGTTTCACGCTTAAGAAATGAAGAAAAAAAAAACTTTATAGCCCGTAAAGAAAAAGTAAAAATACGAAAAAAAAAGTCTAATATTTTTGGCGCACAAACAACATTTTTCAGTGACACTAAAAAAATAATTAAAAAACAACTGAATTAATTGCGTTATATATAATAATAATAATAATAATTCACTTTACATAAAAATCCCAATTTCCAACTGTAAATTTTAAGATATTAACTTTAAAAAATGGAAATATGCTATAAAACTAATCTCTTTTTTTTTCAGTAAATATATTTTTTTTTGGTAGTGAGAGATATATAATACACTTTAAAATGTAAAAAATAAAAAAAAAATATGAAAATAAATTTTACTCTCTTTAAAAAAAATAATGTTTTTATACACTTATAAATGATAAGAATAAATTTTAACCTAATTCAACTTTATATAATTAGACTATAAGATGAAATTTACATTTACTTATATATTATAAAATTCATATATTTAATGAACATGAAATCTTCAACATAATTCTCATATTGACACATGTCAATTTATGTGTAAAATTATATATTATGAATGATCTAATAACAATCCAATAACGAATTTGTCTGATAAGACCAATAAATTTTTGCTATGATAAATTCGAAATAGTTACGATATTATATTAAAAATTGATTATAAGTTTAATTGAACTTTATAAAATTAGATTTTTAGGATTTAATAGTTTTTTTATTATTTTTTTATATGAATTATAGAATTTTTTTTCTTTGTAAAAAAATTGTAATTCGTGATCGAAAGAAAAAAATTCAAAAATTCAAAAAAAATATTAATTTTCAACTATATCTATTTCCTAGTGAATCTCGTTTTTGCCCAACTCTTAACTTTTAAGAAAGGTTTGTATGATAGGAGAACACAAGGACCAAAGTCAACCGTTAACGTGTTCTGATACACCTCAAATCATGTTTATGGCGGATTCAATACTATTTATGATGTTTCACTACTTACTCCTCCAATTAATCTTTTGTTTGGCGGATTTTTATTCTAAAAGATGCTTTAAAAATTTTTAAAAATTAATTTTTTTTGTTTTCAAACAAGTCTTGAAATAAAAATTATTCGGTAGTTTATTCTCTTCTCTTGTTTTTTTTTTCTTCAATTTAAAAGAAATAAAAATCTAAGAGAATGTAAAAGAAAATGAGATAAAGTTCATGAGGGCCCAAACAATGACCTGCAGCTAACTAACAAAAGTAACAATGCTTCTGCATTTCTTCATACTTATCTTCAAGTATAGATTATTGATGTCAATCAACATATTATTATAATAGTGACTATAGTCTCCCTAGATTGATGGAAGGAGAAAAACATATTTTTATTTATTTAATATAATTATTCTTCAAGTGTCAATCCTAGGTATTCATTGCCAATACAAATTGTTCTTAACAGTTGACATAAATAAATTAATGTCTTAAAATATAAATTGATGACTTAAAACTATCATATCAAATCACACATATAATATATTTTATACAAAATATAACCATTATGTATAATCTCAAGATATTTTATAACTTAACTAAATAATTTTATTTAACCAGTTGTTGTAGTAAAAAAAAAAAAATCAGAGAACACACCTAATTATGTGGCTAAAACAATCAATTATGCTAAAAAAAATTACATAATCAATTACAATGTTAAAGAATTTAAATACATTATTATCTTATTATATATCTTTTTCAAATAACTGTCAAACATAATTTATTATTGTTTAACCCCTTAAAATGTAAAAAATCTTACAGTAGTGAATAACATAAAACAACCGTCTCCGCTCTTTTTTTAAAGTTCTTTTTTGTATTTATATATATATAGTCATGTACACAGTGTCATCATCACAATTCATACACAAATTATGTAAGTGTAAGTTATCGAAAATAAAATTCTAATATACGAAAATATAAGTAAAAACAATCAATTAGACTACTCATTTGTATATTATCTATAATTTCATTTTATTTTTTAATAATAATCATATAATACTTAATAGTTAATCATCACAACCCAACTTCATTCAAATACCATTATCAACAATCATATGATCCGCACATGGATCCATACACCAACAATATCCAACAGACGTCTTTTGGAAGACTCGTATTAAGTAGGCTCTACCAAATACTAACATATGATCTAATACCTAAGACTTAGATTTACAAGCGAATCTAGGAGAAAGAATCATGATAAGTTTAAACATCCAATACCGAGTGTCTACAACGAGACTCGATGTGTATGAACTCCCTCATCAGCTTCTCACCACCTGATATCTTAGTATATGTGACTTATATAATCAGTTAAGCTAAAGGATCTCTATTAAACATAGGTGTCAATACTTAATACCAAATCATTCAACTCATACATTATCCCAAATGTATTATTTTCATCTCATATAATTTCATTGTCCTCATACGATGCTTATCATTCACATGCAATGCATATCAATCACTCATACATTATTTAAGATTTCTCAAATCAATTACATATATATCTCAAATTCATACTCATTCCATTAGTCACATCAATCCATATCATTTAGAAATTTCACAATTCAATTGAATATACTAATTAATATTCATTTTATATTTATAAAAAAATCATATATAATCAAATTATTGAAGATATAAGAAGAAAAGAAAGAAAAATAAATAAATTTAATTAATAATTACTTTTTTTAAAGATCATTTCAAGAACAATCCAACCATATAACTTTTAAATTGTTCAGAAATATCAATCCATACTAAAATTTGTTCAAACATCATTTTCAATCATTTCAATACAATCTCAACCTCGATTATTCAAACTCATATCAACTCATAATCAAATTTAGTTTAACTAACTTTATACCCTAACATGCATACAATTAGTAGATTAACTTATTATTTAAATAAGTTATCTAAGGTTCTATATAAAAAACATAGATAGCTTCCCTTACCTGTGATTTTTTATCATGAGGAAATTATTATTCAAGCATGAGAACCACTCTACAACCTAGGGACCTAAAGCAAGTTATCCAACATCACTAAAATTCAGCATATGATAAAACAAGTTGAAAGGAACATTTTCCTCAACTTTCCACATCAAGATTGATGGCTAAATTCTGAGGAAAAATAGAGAATAAAGGATCTTTAGAATAAAAATAAACTTACTTTGTTTGAAAATCTGATTGGATAGAAATGTACCATGACTCCTCAACTACAACATGGCGTGATCAAATTTTGAAATAGACGAGGTATGGGAGAGAAAATGAAAAGAGAAGGGAGAGAAAGGATAAGGTATTTTATACCTTTTTTTACGGGGTTACAATTATCCCCAACAACAAAAGTTTTGGTGCTCGAAAATTAGCTTATCAAGAAAAGTTATGATATGATTATCTTATCTTCTCTTTTATTCCTCAAGTGGAATCACATCATGTGAGATTTCATAACACTTTGACTATATTGATGTTTTTACCACAAAGTTACTTTACTTGAGAACCCATTTTTTTAATTGACTTCATCTCAAAAGATAGGTCTTTAATTTAACTAAATCAGATACTAGAATATGATTGTTATTGCTAATAAAAAAAACTAGAATATGATTGTGACCAAGTATATATATATTGTGAATGTTGGTTAAAGGAGAAAGGTAAGAAAAGTTCATATGCAAGGTCTATTCCCCTGAGGATCTTACAAGGACCCATGAACTTTAGAGTCAACCTCTTAGATATGATTGTTCTCTCTACACTAGTCAATGGTATAACTCTTAGAAAATCATGTATACCCATAAAGAAACCTAAATGTCTTCTTCCTTTATACGTATCAGATTTCTGCCTGCTCAAAGATATCTTCAATCTTCACAGTTCTCAAAATTTGACTCACAATTGTTGATAACTGAAGAAATGAAAATACACTAAGTTTATGCTTGACTAACTTCATCTTGATGCATACTAATGAATGCTCCAATGTATTTTTCCTCCATATCAAACAAACGAATTAGGTTAATCCCATGTTCTTCAAGTATTTTGTAATATTTATATTAATAGATGTTGATATGACCTAACTTAATGATCCATGAATTTGTTGTATTTGAACATGAACCTAAATGCCTCATACCAGCCTCTTCGCAAGAATATCTTTAATAACACTCGTGTTATCCAATCCAAGCTTATAGTAATATAGGCAAGATCAAATGCCAAAAACAATGAAATCTATAGAACTTTGAGATATGTATAACTGAATCAAAAGGGAAAGGTATAACGTGTGTATGAAAAGTATAATTAAAGGATTCATCCTCACTCTTATTAAAATATAAGAATAACCTAACCAAACACAAACTTCCTTAACATTAGTTATAATATCCAATTTCACCTCTTCATTACTTTTGTCAAACTGAGACCTCTTAGCTCACTCAATTACTTGCATAACCCCAAGCATATAATTATCTTCCATAGGTAGAACATGCGCATTCTTCATTAATCCATCTCATATTACTCGTACTGAGTCGATTTTTTTCATTGTACGTGACAATTAGGTGATTAAACTCATGGAAATGTTATTTCACTTCCATCTTGTTTGACCTTTGAATTATTGATAGATAAACAAGTAACTACATAACTAACTATATCTCCATGTCACCAATTAAAATTCCTGAAATCTTGATACCCTTGGGTCATACTTAGATGTAAACTGAGTTTTCATTCATGACTCTTAGATAACCCATCTAATTCAATTTACCATTCTTTGGCGCACATATTTTGTTTCTAAACCCTCCATATACCATTCACTTCCCATATAGAATTCTTTAGTTTTATTAGTATTTAATGATCTTAGAATATTCTTCAAATTCAAATTCACTAATTACTTTGCTCTTACTTTTCCAGAAACTCATTAGCCATAACAAGTATATTACAACTAATGTAATTTGAAGATATAGAAACCTCCAAATTCAAGCTTTTGAAATTATTAATCATAAGTGTTTACAATTGTATCTTTTTGCGACTTTAAGCATTTGTAACAACATTTCCTTTCATAAGATAGTACCTCCACTAAAAAAAATCATAATCTTTCATAGCTTCATCCATCTTCTCCGAAAGAAATTATGCATCCCATTACTTGGTCTACCACAATCCAAATTCTATTATGTATTCTCATTGTTTGTGGAAAAGGAACCATTTGTATAACAATACTACTCCATTTCTACTTGATCACGTCCATTTGTTATAACATTCTGCCATATCATTGATACTTCACTTCACTTTGCTGATAAAAAAAAAAAAAAAAAAAATGCGCACTCCCCCTTCTCCTTCAACAAAAAACACAAAACAAAAAATGTATAGTCGAATCTTCTTTTTTTTTAAACTACATACAAA
>Ga0123342_1001660_pt1 | contig 37468 bp, 13 predicted proteins | sample Turbeawhitnodule_FD_89960 | JGI IMG/M metagenome (GOLD analysis project Ga0123342, IMG submission 89960) | Root nodule microbial communities of legume samples collected from Mexico - Turtle bean Mexico white nodule | ecosystem: Host-associated > Plants > Roots > Nodule | place: Mexico: Nepantla...
ATTAATATTGTTAATATTAATATTGTTAATATTAATATTGTTAATATTAATATTGTTAATATTAATATTGTTAATATTAATATTGTTAATATTAATATTGTTAATATTAATATTGTTAATATTCTTAATAATAATAAGTATAATAAAAATTAGAATCATACTAAAGCATTTGCTTGGTGTAGGGGTTAAATTTTCTTTGAGTTATCTGAAGGAACCTCACTTCAAATCCCATTCATTGCACATTTTATATTTTGGTGCCAAAATTTACATACGGATTCCCGCTCCTGGCCATGAGAGAGATGATAATGAAAACTCAATGTTCTTATACTAGTTCATCTTTGTTTCTTTACCAACTTGTCAAGTTCCATTATTAGTAGGAAGTACAAGTTTTTTTTTGTGTGGTTATATTATTACTTACGACATAAGTATTCTTTAAGCAACTTCTTCAAGTTAAGTCCATTATTATTTCTTTATCGGCTTCCACGTGTGAGTATTCATTTATACAATTTTACAATTTTGTCCATGTCTTGGAAAAGCTTTATTTCATGTGTTTGTGGCACACTAATTTATTTTTTTGGATTGTAAAAGAAATTATACTTGTGTAATGTTAGGAATGATTGACTATAAACTATTGTTATAAAATTCATCTCATGTATGTGATACAATAAAACCTTTTTTAACATTATTTTATATTTTATTGGACGACAATGTAAAATGTTTATATATAATAATGAGAAGTGATTGTCTAATGAGATGATTTTTAAAGGTTGTGAGTTAATGCAAATTACATAACTAGCAACAAGATATACAAACTATTCTCTATCACATCCCAACATTTTCCAAATTTGATTGAGACTCTTCCTCAGCTGTGATGAGGCAATTTTGAATGGGATTAAGATATCTTATATTGATGTGATGTTTTTTTTATGCAAGAATTTTAAGCTAGAGTTGGAAGTTTTTCAATTTTGGAAGTTAGATTGTGATCCATCTTGTTGGACTAAAAGTTGCATCAACCCAAGAATTTTAGGATAATTATACTTGATTTTGATTATTAACTTGTCATCACATTGTTGATAAAAAAGAGTGTTTCACATTGCATCCATAATTAAATCCAGACAAAAAGATTCATAAAGTTCATTGTAGCATAAGGAGTATTTTTCTAAAATCATGCATTTCATGAAGATAATAAAGCTACAAATGAGATGAAGAAGACAATAATCATGACCAATTTGATTACAGAAGTTTAGTTTTGTTCCTAATCATAGTAAAAAAAAGTTATGAGTTAATTTAGCACATGCCTCTTTGATTAAATATTTATAATTATTTATTTTTGTTCTAAAAGATACATTTGAATGTGAATATAAAGTTAATATGTATCAAATTATTTATGTAAATATAAAAATGAATTATATGTAGTGTGCATGATTATATGATAATCTTTTTAGATGTTGTTTTCAGGAGTACTGTCTATTTTCTTATGCTTTTTTCATTATTCATGTGACTGGTGCAAGTTCATAACTGAGTTTTCTTATGCAACCGTATTTCTTTCAACCACCCTTTTCTTCTCCTTATTGGAAACCATCACAAGATACTTTATTTGAAGTTCCTTGAAATAGTTCTTATTTTTTGAATTCACGACAAACATAATATATAATATATGAAAATTAATCAAACTAAAATCATAAAATAAATGAAAATATTAATAAGGTGGCTCTATCAATAATTTATACGTTTTATAAATAAAGTACTCAATAATTTGAATATGTGTATGATATTTATTTGATTAATAAAATATATCACATTTTTTCTCATGTTTATTGTTTCTTTCTCTAAATAAAATATATAAAATTATTAGACAATATCTTAAATCGTTCTTGTTACCATTAACCTCAATCACATACATACGATACTTGATATAATTTATTCTCCAATAAATTAAAAATATCATTTTATCACCATAATAAAAAGCACTCTTTAGTTTTTATAAAATGAAGTAAAATGGACGACTAAATATGTACTTAATTAGCCATCAAAATTTTGAAAACATATTGATCTACTTAAAAATACCCGATAATTAATTATAAGAGATTAACATGTTTATTACATGTTCACTAGTGTTTAAACCATTAATGATATTGTAAAACTACTCATATAAAACTGAAGACTTATTATCAAAGTCCATACATATAAAAAAATCATTAAGAATACTGTAAACACTTACAATCCTAAAATATAGATGATTTATTTTATACCCATCTAATATTTCATTTATTCTCTATCTAATTTTATAATTAGATTCTCATTACAAACATAACTTCCTATAGTTTTACGAACAATAAAACTAATATTTTTTAACTATATAAAAAAAACACTGTAATTTAAAGTAAGAAAAAGAAAAAGTCATAAAAATATAGTGTCCACCTAAAAATACATTAAATATTTAATATAAAACTTAAGTAGAAACATAAAAATAATCTCAAATTCTATCTTATAAAATGATTATAACACGATGATATAAATATCAAAATATAAAAATATTGCTCTTACAATGAAAATGAAAACCTCACACTAAAATATAAAAATATGTAATTATTGAAATAATATATTTTTGTTATTCTTCGAAATTTATTATTATTATTATTTTTGAAAAAAAAAAATAGTTTCAATAAATGCAAATAGCTGAGAGAAATTTTTGGGGTTTAGAGGAGAAGAGGAGGAGAAAGTAGCGCCTCTGCTGCTGTGTTCTGTTCTGGTTCTGGACACAATTGAACACTGTCTGCACACAGCAATGGTTTCGATATCGACATGGTTTCGCTATATTGCCCACAAAGTCGATTATTCCGTCTCTCTCGGCTGGAAGGTCCTTCTTCCCTCTCTTTACTTTCTCTGTCATGTTCTGTGTATTTGTTATGCTTTCATTTAGGTTCAGTCTTGCAGATCACACTCGTAGGCCGTGTTAGGGTGATCTTGGAACTGCCTCTTGTTAATGAATGCGATTCTGTATAGGCTGACTTTAGGCACGATGATAGAATCTCTCATCTTGAACTTATGGGCACATTTCAAGATTTTTTCTTTCAGTGATTGTTAGTGGAAATTAATCATTGCTAGTTACATTTAGAACTGCTTTGCTGTTTAAGTGTTCAGCATGGCAATGCTGATGAGAAAGTTTTGTAATTTGGCTCTATGGCAATTTCCTTCTCGTAATTGTTCTAATAACACCTTTGTTGTTTATTTGCAATGAGATATTCTCTGTTAGTTCATTCACAAGTTCTTGGTTAATGCGAGACCTCTTTGAATTATTTGTTGATAGGCAGGCACTCTAGCTTGCAGGTTAATTAGATGTGGGTGAAAAGTTACCGAATAGAAAAATTTAGTTTGAAATAAATTATATTTGGTGTTCTTGTCTGTTATGGCCATAGAATGGTGGTTGAAATATCAAAGCTGAGAGGTTTAACTTTTATTTATTACACCAAAGTGAATAAGTTTAACTGTATGTGTATCTAAACTGCCTTGGATAAGAGGAAATCATAACCTTTGCTGTATTATGGTTATTATTTTAAACATCTCCACTCTGATGTAAATTTATGCAGTGTTAATAAAGGTGTCAGTTGCTTGGAAACCAATTTCTATGTTATTTTATGAAAATTGAGGAAGCATTAGAGAAGAGGTGTTGGATGGCATGTGATTTTGAAGATTATGCTTTTATCTTGAACAGAATATTCTTTTGGTTGTTCATCATATCATCCATTTCGCTTGCATTTATTTCATTTCCTTGATTTGGGGAATTCTCTTTCTTTTACTTGTTTATTGTAAAAAATAATAAATAGAATAGTCATGGGTTACTTGGGATCTGTTAAAAAAATACTAGGAATAATATTTGATTAGGAATGTTATTGGGCTAGGCTTGTTCTGGTTGAATCTTGTACTATTCTTGTATGTGCTGTGGAATTTTAATATGAAAAAATAAAAGTGTTAAATCAGTGTCTTGCAACATGACAATCGTTCATAGTCTTATACACTTGTTCTCTCTTTTCTCCTTTTTCATTATATCTGTTGAATTTCTGCTATTTGAAATTAAGATGATTATTATGTGAGGGGATAATTGGGACATAATTGTTTGAAGACTGAAAAGCATATTTGAGCTAATTTAGATATTAAAGGTGAGATATCATTTTGAACAATTGTGAATTTTCATTCTTGGAACAGAACAATGAAAAATTATCAACTAAACAATTACATTTATATACTTTTTCTTGTAGTTTAAGCTCTACAATTGTCCTAGTGCAAGGTTTACCTTTTTTCCTCTTTTCTGTAATTGTATATCACTTTGTTAGCACTTATAAACCCCCTTCCCCTCCTTTGAAATGCTTTTTGCCATTCAATGTAGAACTATAAAGGAGGTCAAGTTACAGACAGAGAGGCAAGGGATATTATTTGGAAAAACTTCTTTCAAGGAAGGATGACGTACTTGCACTGGAATAAAGGAGAGGAGATGGCCCCTACTATTGATGGAAAAGCAGTAACTCTTGTTCGGAACTTGCCAACTGCAGACCCAACGTAATCTCATATTCATCTAATATAACACACACTATCCTTTTGTGAAAATTTATAGACAGTTATTGCTAGTTGTTTGATGTGGGCCTTCTAAAGCTAGAGATATAATATAAATGTTTTGCATAAAAGACTTCTATTTGCTTTACCTTTCTTAGACTTGTGGTATGGTGTCATCTTTTTTGGATATCTGTGCAACCCTTGCTTAAAAATTCTTTCAGTCACTTATTTTCTTTTCAATTTCAGTTGAGATAGACCCCCACTTTTTCTACAATTGGTCCGTCATATATTTGTCACATCACACTGAACTCTTAAAATACCTTTTCTTGTGAAATTATGGTTTACCCATGTTATCTGGACAACATTAAATAGCATGGACACCATTTAGGTGCTGGGTCCATCCAGGATAGCAGAATGACATATACATAGATATTTAAAGTTTAAACGTTGAAAGAGACAAAAACATAGAGGTTGAGTCTTTTGCAGCTTTTAATCCGTTTTTTAATAATAAAAAAGAACATGAGGCAGGGTTGGTTTTTGGCTTGTACCATTTTCATTTGCCGAAACTTCATTTACATGTGGCATGTATAATACATACGATGACTGCAGAAAGAGAGATAGATATGATTAGGATTTTTTCCATTTACTTTGAATAGTTACTATTGCAACAGTGTACATACATACGTACATACTTAAAAGGGACTAATTGGCCGAAACTACCTATATAAATTAACATCCCCCTCGGATTAGGTGTAGTTACAAATGAACTCAATTCAATATAATGGAGATAAGAAGTGGAATGGAATGGTATTTCTTAGAATTTGGACTTAGAGTCTAATTCAACCCCACAAAATTGGTTTGTAGGGTAAGGATTGTTGTCAATGACCAATATTCTTATAAAGTAAACCTTGACCAAGAGACTTCTTTTCATACTTCAAAATGCAAATGGCTGAATCCTAATTATTAGCACAAGGAGATGGTAGAAATTAACTCATCACCGAAAGTCTGAAACAACAAAGGAAATGTCTTAACGGAAGATGTTAACTTAACTTGCAAACTACTAACTAGTCTATGAAACTGTTTGAGTTCTCACATTGACTATAGATATGACAAAATTAAAGTATATAAGTGAGTGCAAATCTCACCTTACAAGTTGGTTTTGTGAGGTCGAGTTAAACTTAAAGTCCACTTTTTAAGATAATATCAAAGCTTATTAATGTCTATCCTATTGAGGTTTGTTGGGCTTATTGTGACACCTGTTAAAGACCCATCCTCTATTCCCATCCTTCATGTCCTTGGTGTGAGGGAGTGTGTTAGAAATCTTAACTTAACTAGAGATATAGTCAAATTATAGTATACAAGTAGGTGCAAACCTCTCCTTACTAAGTCGGTTTTGTGAGGTTGAGTTAGGTTTAAAGTCTACTTTCTAAGATGATATCAGAGTCTATCCTATCAAGGCTTGTTGGGCCTATTTTGTCACCTGCTAGGGGTCTTGCTATTGGACTACTTACAAATATCTAGTTCCACACTCGAGATGTGCAGTCCTTAGTGTGAGGGGGTGTGTTGGAAATCCTACATTGACTAAATATATGACCAAATTATAATATATAAGTAGGTGCAAAACTTATCTTACAAGTTGATTTTGTGAGGTTGAATTAGACTTAAAGTTCACTTTTTAAGAGATACCTTTATGGATCAATCAACGACTTCCCTTAACTTAGGAAAGCTTGACATTAGATTCCATAAGATAGTGTCTACTGGTTTATTATCTAACATGCTAAGTTCCACTAGAATTATCCATTACATAGTCATGTATTTCGTTTGAGAAGAAAAACAAAAGTACTAGAGTTAGACTGAGCTACTTCAATACGTAAATGTTATTTATGTGCCTTTATCTTTGGTTTTGAAAGTGATGAAATAAGTGTTTCTTTAGTTTATCGACACTGTTATGAGCATCTCAAGTTATGGAAATGTCATCAACATTAACAACCAAAATACATGCATTTTCTTAGAGAATTATACGAATAAAAGATTGAATGATTACAATCACATCAAATTGTACTAAACCCTTTAATTACGAGATTACTTTAGGCTATGAAAAGAGTAACTGAGTTTACGAATTGGATTAGACTCATTGTGAGAAATAAAACTTGGAGTTTGCTCCATACAAATCTTGTCATGGAGCTCACTATGAAGGCATATTTAATATCAAGTTAAAACATGGGCCAGGAACACTTTGATTACGAGATTACTTTAGGCTATGAAAAGAGAGATGGAGTTTACTAACCAGATTAGTAAAACTTGGAGGTTGCTTGTACAAATCTAGTCATGAAGCTCACTATGAAGGCATTTTTAATATCAAGCTAAAACAAAGGCCAGGAACACTTAACATAACCGCCATGGATTAGAGAGTGGTGAACAAATGACATCTTGGCAACTAGAAAAAAAAGTATTAGGATGATATTTTAACCATAAGCTTGAGTGTGTCCATCGCAACCAGACGAGTCTTAAGGTGATCTGACTACTTGGACCAACATTCGTATTGTAAATCCAATGATAAGTAAAAGGAGTTTAACTTGAGGAGCATCACTCCTATGATCCTATTGACTGTTAGCATGCAGTAGTATTGTCTCACCCTCCATTGCTTGACTCTATCTTGGGTGCAAAACTGACTATGGTGGTGGGGATTAGGAACAAAAAAACCTACAAAGAGGATACAGAAGCACAATATGGTGTAGAAAACAATGATAATTAATGAAGTTATAAATTGGATGGGGATTATGAGTGAACAAGAACCTTCCAATGGCAATGGGGAGATTATCTCTAGGATATTTATCTACCGCAGGAGGAGATGCTGGAGCAGGAAGTGAGTCAGTACGGGCTTCTGGAGGATCATCAACAGTAGTGTGAAATCTATGGTCATAAACCTATAAGGCCTACAGAGGAGAATGAGGAATTGAAAGGGAAACTTTAAAAGAGCGTATATCAGTGGAAAAATTAGTATCAAGAGAGTGACATTTATAACCTTACTGAACACTATAATATTGAGGAAGATGCACTTGATTGATCTTGTTGACATAATGCGGCATTGGAGGATCCCTTACTGCTCAATAAATAAATCAATGTGAATAAGATTAAATGGACAATTAATATAACACAAAATCCCAAGGAATAAGAGGTAGGATGTTGGGCTAATTAACATGAGAGTAAAAGGAAATTACTCGACATGTGGGTAGGGGCATCAAAATCAAGGTCCTAAGGGGCAAGATATGACTGAGTTAGACATTCAATAGGGAGCAACCTTGGCAATGGAGGAAGAGGACTACTGTGCTACATAATGCCTCAAATAGTCAATCATAATAAAGAGAGAAATATCTGCTGAAAAAGTTTCCATTCATACCTTTGGGAAACAATTTTTATATATTGGTAATTGTTGAATTAAAGTCTATGGGTACATGAATAGTCTGATTTATGTATAGTGCTTATCTTAGGTAGTTAGGGAATGCATTGGTATTTACTACTAAAAAATGTGAGGGTAAAACAATCACTTTGGTTCTCGAAAAGTTTAAGTTGTCAACACTTACTAAAAGTATTAAACTTCAAAAAAGATCTCTGAAAGTGTGATTCAACTGTCACTTTAATCCTACTAAGTCTTTGTTAAAGTTTAAAGTTTGTGCCTACGTGACACACTTATTATTAATTTGTATCTGAACTTAATCACTAACTATTGTTTTAGTTTATGAAAGTACTTTGAATTTTCAATAAGTCTTCATGTTGCCTGTAAATTATTAGCATAAATATCACAATTATTTCATTTTCTTCCATTTTGTATCTCTTATATACTTCACCTTCTTCTGACCCACCATTTTCACCTTCACCATCTTCTAGTAATTTACATTAATGTGGGACTTAATTCAAAATTCGGAAGTACTTTAAAAAGCTAAAATGACTGTTGTATGTAGTTAAGTTTAGAGACCAAAATGATAGTAAATGGTTAAAGGTGACTTTTCCACACCCCCCCTTATGCCCAAAGCTATGGGCTTGGACCATTGCAATTTAGGTTGCCCAATAGTGGATTTAGGATAAAACTCTAATACCATTTTAGAATTTTGGACTTATGGTCTAACTGAATCTTACAAAACTGATTTATAAGATACCCAAGTTTTATAAGCTCTACTTAAGTCATCTCTAGTTGAAGTGAGACTACACTCCCTTGAGATTACAATTAAGGTAGCCTCAAAGAGACCACAATTGAAGTGGGCTAGGGGTAATTTTAATTAAGGTGGCTTTCCAATGGCAAGCCTTTATGCAACATTATGCTTAGCTTCTGTGTAATGTCGTGGTAAGGTTCTTGTTGTGGAGACAGTCTTATTGCTCACAGTATAAACAATTGGATTTCATGCACCAACTCTCTGCAGACCCTATATTCTGGGAGGCCACTGTATAGTCAGTAACATGGTTGCTGCGAGTAACACTGAAATGTCAGATCTCATTTCCTGTTCAGATGATGATTTCTTGTCAATAAGTGGTGACCCATGGAGATTTGTATGAGATTATTTCTGTTCAAATAATATCTTGGGAAACTATATGATAAATGAGTCTAGAATTTGTGTCTGACTGTATGTTTTTGTTGTAACGACATGTACTCCTTAAATTTGTCTATTTAAGTTGGTAGGACTGTGCTAATATTAACTACAATTTGACTCTGAATTCCGCAAAAGATGGAGACTGACTGATGATTGACCGTTTCATGTGGAGCTCAGTAATTACTCTGCATTACTCATTAGTGATGGACTTGGTTCTTTTACAGGCGTGTCTTTGTAGGAGATGTTGTGCTTTTGAAGGATCCTGAGAAGCCAGATAATTACCTAGTCAGAAGATTAACTGCGATTGAAGGTTATGAAATGGTTTCTACTGATGAAAATGATGAATCATTTACTCTTGAGAAGGACCAATGCTGGGTAGAGGCTGAAAATGAAAAATTGAAAGCGAAGGTAAACGTTTTGGATTAATATATCATTTAATCAAGCAATGAGTTATTATTGATATAAAAGCAGAAAGCAAGGTGGACGCATGCTTGTAGTTATTTAAATTTTCTGAAATTTGCATGTAAAATTAGTCCAATAACTAGATTGTTACAAAAAATTATAAATAGATTTGTTTCAATGGTTGGTTGGGTTAGAATAATTTTCTATGATGAGTTAGTAGATAATATAGTTGACCTCATCTAGTGAGGTAAGACTTAGGTTGTTTGTTGAGTCAGTAGACATAATGTAGATTTGACATTGTTGACTGGATCCAGATTTAGTTTTTACTTAAACCCCCTTTTTTCAAGACATAATGAAATAGACCACAGCTTACCATGGGAATTCAGTTAAGTAACTTTTGTAGTTCAGTTTATGATATGGCTAGAGCCTAGAGATAATTTGCGACTTGGATTTCTCGAGTGGAAATGTTCAATCTATGTTTTAATTCATTCATGACTTTTATCATTTTTCTTGTAATACCAAACTTGCTTATTCCTGAACAATAACCATGGTAGTACATGAAGACAAACAAAATCGCCTCTATCAGACCGAAAAATCTCCTGCTAATGATTAGTGTTAAACTCTCAATATTTTCTATGTAGCACCGTATGGTTAAGGTGAGAACTGAGGATATAGTTAAGTTTGAACCTCATATATTCACTCCTTTTTCTCTGACATTGCAATGTTTTTCCCTCCTCAATTGGTTGTAGAACACTTAGAATAATTGATTTTTAATGCTCCTAACCCAAACAGCAGGAAGCGAATGATAGTCGGACATTTGGTCCAGTTCAGATGACAGACATTGTAGGCAGAGTCATATATTGCCTGCGAAGCGCTGTAGACCATGGCCGTGTACAAAACAGGTGAACTTAATTTCTTAGGCTAATTAGTTGTTATGTCCTTGATTTTTTTAGAGTTTTTAATTAGGTCCTTAGACTAAAAATTGTAATTGAGTCCTTGATTTTTTATAATTTTTGAAATTGAGTCCCTGGAATAATTAAAACTGACACAAATTGTTATTTTTCTAGCAGTTTCAAGCCATTTTAAATTAACTCCATGGACCCCAATGCCAAAAATTTACAAGATCAAAGACCTAACTGTTTTTTTTTATACTTAGGGATCTAATTAAATGAAATTCCCAAAAAATTTAGGGACCTTCTGATGTACTGAACCTTAAATTTATCATGCACTAAAATGGGGGTGCTCTTTTGAAATGATTATTATTGATATATATTTTACTCCTCTACCAGTTATTTTGGCATGCGAAAGGATACACCAGTGTTGGAAGTTGAACTTGATGTTGATGAGATGGCAAAGAGTCACAAAGCCTGAGCTTTTGTCCCGGGAAGCACTAACTACTTTACGTTATGCATTCACTAGTTTCTTCTTGTGGATTTTCCTTGAAGCACAGATGAAGAATAAAATAGATGATTTTTAAATTGTTGCAATGGGGCGGTAATGTTGTATGGCTATCCTTTGCATTGCATCTTAGGAGATTGGTTCGTTCTTCACAACACAAACATGATTGTAAGCTAAGTTCTAGCAAGGACTCCTCTACCCTTTGTTCTATTCGTAAGTCATTGGTTTGGCTCTAAAACTGACTAAATTTTGGTCTATTTGTTAAAGACCATAAAAGGCTGCACCATTACAAAAATCATGGTTTCAGGTATTTTCTATTTCTCTGGTGCTCGATGACAATGATATAGAATGGTGCTGTACTCACACTGTTTGATATCTGTTTCGTCTAGTCAGAGAGCTTAATTGTCTGCATCACACGCACATAAACTTGTTCTTGTTTTTACTCGCACGAAGTTATTTCCTTTTATTTTATTTTCCTCTTTTGCGCCCAATTTATGATTAATGATGCACTCACAAACGTTCATTTTTCATTTAAAACTAGTAAGTTTTTAATTGACCGAGGAGAGTAAAATGCATTTTTAACATGCAACCTTATATCTCCTGGTAGTAATATATTAGCTCTTTGAGTATATTTGTAGTAACAGAAATAATACTAATACTAATTTTTTGCATTACCAAGCAACAGCAAAAGTTATTACTTTTAAAAAATTGTATGAGCTGTTGTATTATTAGTGAAACACATATCTTGGTGTTAACGTTCAATTTTTTTTGATTAACAGTATTAAAGAACATTCGGTAGAAAGCATATATTTAGAAGATTAATCTTTTTATAAAAAAAAAACTTACACATAAAAATCATTAAACATCATCCTTTACATGAAGATAATATAAAAAAGTATTTCTTAGCACTCGTCAATGTTTTCATTTGGTTTAGCAAAGAAATTAGAAATTTTATGACTAGTAGTTTCCATATAATCATAATTTTAATCACTATCTTCATAGAGAGTTTAACAAGATGTTTTGGTGTAGGTTAAATATGAAACCAGTGACCTTTGCCACCATAACGATACCACATATTTTCCTTTTGTCTGTTACTTTTTTTAGTGTTTTTTTTTTTTACATTATTATTCCACTTATGATAAAAAGAGATATTCTTGAAAATTTCTTTATGATTATGTCCGTGATCATAACTACTAGGACGACCATGATGACAAAAAACATGAATAAAACATTGTATTCACTATGAGAGTGGAATAGAAGCAATTGGACGAACTTCATGATTTTTATCGAAAACTCCTTTTTTTCTAGCCACAAGAGGACATGAAATTGATTTAGAATACTTTTGTAAACCTTTTTCCTACTATGGTTGTTGTAGGAGCAAATTAGTTGCATGAAAAGTGAAAATATTTTTTATCCACACCCTCTTTTATTTAATGTCATTTTCGTCTGTAAATTTTTTATTTTAATAATAAATTGAGTACAAATTTGTAGAGAGAATTTGTTTCAAACTACCTCAAACATGTTCTGGATTTCCTATTCCAAAAGTGTCTTTCCAGATTCTCAATTTTGGAAATCCAATTTCGCCATTTCACCCCAAATCATTAAAAAACCACCCTTTCATACTTACCACTAACTCAGACTTCTAAACACCACTACCACCTCCACCGCACTCTGTCGGATGTTAACCTTGCTTGAATCACCACACAAAGCCACCAAAACCCAGCACATTGATATGGAAACTGGTACTATGAAATAAAATGCACAAGAACAATTTTGAAATTTTAGAATTTGCTAAGATACAGGTAAAATTTGGTAGGCTACATGTTTAAATTGATGGGGTGCAGAAGCAAAAGCTGTTCAACTTTTTTAAAGTTGGTTAAAATCCTTAGGGTGTTTCTTCCTACACCCTTACATTCTTCATCCTGAACCCCTACAATTTTCAAAATTTCGAAATTAACCTTGTCAGTTTTATTTGAAAGACAAGACAACGTTAAAGACTTCCATGGCAGGGATTGGATTGTTTCTTCCTTCCCCTCCATATTCTTCTCTAACCTCCATAAATTTTCGTATTTCCAAAAATGTCCCTATATTCTGGATTATGTAATCTCGAAGTCATTTTCAAATTTATAATTAGCTTTTGGATTACATAATTCAGAAGTCTTTTTTCACATGCATGATTAGTTTCTGGATTACATAATCTGAAAGTCTTTTCTAACTTCTGAATTATGTAATTCGGAAGCCTTTTCAAATGTGTATCCGGATTACATAATCTGGAAGCTACTATCAAATCCAAACTTCTGGATTATATAATTCGGAAAATCATTTTAGATTATGTAATTCAAAATATGGAGGTGGCACAAGAAAGATAAAAAAAGTATTTTCATGTTTTGTATAGGGTGCCAGAAGAACATAAGGAGGTGCAGGAAGAAACAGTCCAGGGGTTCTTTTGCTTGTGATGGTAACATTTAGTTGATCCAGCCCACAAGTTTAGTTAGTTGGAAGAACAATGACCATTTTGCCTCTAAAATATTACATTTTTCCAACAACATCCCTTATCAAACAAAAGAACCTACGAATCGCATGAAAAGCGGCATTGAGTGAGAGTTCCCTCTCACCTCCTCTGCATTAGGCCTCAAACAATGTCGCAAACGCTGCATCCCCTCCTCGCCAAAAACCTTGGTTAGTGTCTCTCTCACTCTAAGCCCTCTTCTTCTCTCAGACTTTATGATTCTTCCTTCTCAATCATTATTATAGAACACAAAACTAAACATGCAGAAACCTTAGCCACGCTTAAGTGCTTCAGCTTCAAAACCCCGTTTCATTTGTTTAGCTTAAATTACGTGTTAAACAACAGGGTTTTCAATACGGTGTGTTTAGTTGGGTAAATTATCTGTCCTACTCCTGTGAAATTCATAGCTTTATGAATTATGATAGAAAGCTTCTTTTCCCGTGGCTGTTATCTTCTTTTTCTATTCTGTTTTTAATGGTTCTTTAATCCCATCGTGTGTGTTTTTACTTTTGTTTCTTATCTGTTTGCGTGGCTATTAAGTGTCTTTGAGGCTTCGTTCTTTTGGGAATTGACGTTTTGAGTTTGGGTTGATGATATAATGTTCTGCGCGTTTGTGATTTTGGAGCTGGCTTCTATTGCCCGCCATCTATTTGTTGAATTGAATGTTACATTTACAACTGAAATTCTACACCTGTTTTGTACACTTCCATTAATAATGGAAGTGGTTTTCTTTCTTTGTAACCATTTGTAGATTTTTGTCTTGATTTTTTTGAGTGGGGGGATTGACTAGAAGAGCTTATTTGTACTTATGAAAATCATAGCAGTCAACATGACACTATAAAGTCACAAACAATTTTTGGAGCGGAGTTGCCCTCAGTTGCGATGGGATACACATAGTGGAGTAGTTTTCATTAGCGGCCATTAAAACATTGTTTTTTTTGGGAATTTCTCCTCATTTTTATTGCATTTCTTGCTTCAGAAACATATTAAGATTTAAAACCTTTCTTCATTAATTATTCCACAAAAGGTTCATCTTATTTGAACTCTGTTCCTTCAAACTTTACTGGGATGTTTTTTTCTTCCTATGTTTGGTTCATTCTTCTTTCTTTAGATCTCCCAGTTAAAATTATGCCAATTTCTTTCTAATTAGTTGCTTTTCTTTCAATTGATTGCTGAGTGTGTTTAGTTTCATGGTGAGAATCATGGTAATTGATTTGACTGCCATCAAACTTGATTTTATAAAAAAATTATATGTTTTGCTACTGTTAGGTAAAATTGATCTAGTCTCAAAACCCTGGGACTAGAAGTGATAAGTAGCTTTTGCTTTGAGTTGACAATTTTATACTTAGAGTGTCTCTAGAAGAAGGGAAAATTATTTACATAATTCTAGAAACATGATTATTAGAAATGAGTAAATTCTGCAGTACCAAGCACTAGCAATTCGTTCCTCTTCAGGTATTATTTTTCAAGGAATAGCTTTTGCCCTTTCTTCCCTAAATCTCTCTTGACGAATCACGTTCTTTTTTTTATTTGTTTTCTGTTCAGCCACAATGGCTTCCTTAGAGGTCTTTGGTGATGATGATATTTTTGAATTATTTATTGTTTAGTAGCTGTTCTTAGGGATCAAAATACTTGTTATTGCATTTTAATGTTTAATGTTTCGTAACAGTAAACCATAGTTCTGCCACTGATGAAAATCATGAAATTGATGAATCTGTAAAGTAATGAAATGAGTTGTTCTGTTTTCCCTTTATTGTGGTTTCAAGGGAGCCGAATGAAGGATCTAATTGTTTGTGTGACAAATGTCTATTGCTTCCAGATCTATTGATTTGTACAAAATCTGCATTGTATTTGGGGGTCAAATATTGTAGGTGTGTGAAGTGTACTGTAGGATAGGTATGGTTATTTGGAAGTGTGGTTTATTGTGAAGCTATGGTTAGGTTTATTTGCCAATGATTTTACTAACTGTTGGGATAATTTGGACACGTTGTAATGCTTTGCTTTGGTTAGGTTCATTTGGACACTGATGCTTTGGTTATCTCTACTCTGTCTTGTTGCAATCTACTGTTGCAATTGAAGTTTAATTGATGATAATGTTATGTTTTTATTAGTTTATTATATTTTTTATTATTGAGGGTCGAATATGGTGTGTGTGTGTGTGAAGTGTACTGTAGGACAGGAAGGTTATTTGGAAGTGTGGTTTATTGTGATGCTTTGGTTAGGTCTATTTGCCAATGATATTACTAATAGTTCGGATTATTTGGGTAGGTTTAATGCAATGCTTTGCCGTGATTTAATGTAATGCTTTCCTTTGGTTAGGTTTATTTGGTTTGGTTATCTCTACTCCGTCCTGTTGATAATGTTATGTTTTTATTAGTTTATTATCTTTGTTGCAGCTAGCAATGTTTTTATGTTTTATGTATGCAGTGTTAGGTTTTAATGATTTCAACCTTTAATAAAAGAAAATTTTAGAACTAGGAATTAAAAGCTACAAAAACCGATTCAGTCTAAACTACAAAATTTGGTTTAGTTTGATTCGGATTTTATTATATGTTTCAATCAAACTAAAACAAACTGTATATAACTTTTATGTTTGGTTCAAATGTACTTTTAAGTAAAAACTGAATCAAACTGCATTGCCGACACCACTCTGATATGCCTTTTTAGTTTGTTTTAACAACTTGATATAGTTTATCAAAGTTAGCTCTTTTTAGCTTATTTCAATTAATTTCTGTCAAATTTATAACACAAGCGGTGATAAGAACTTATTGAATAAGTGCTGTTTTTGCTCTTCTTTATGGTCTTCTTTGTCATGCAATGCATTTTGCAATTGTTGGTAGTTTTTATATTATATATCATTTTCTACCATGGTTTTCAGCATCCATTTAGAGAAAACAAATAATCAAAGTTCAGTTATTAAAATGTTGGTCTTTTGACTATGGGAAATGGAATTTATATTGATGAGTCAGAGGGGAACTTGACAAACTCAAAGTTTGTCTTCTTTTTTCTAGGATGATTGAACCAATGTAGCTCTGCAAGCTGATTGTATAATAGTGTTAAGTCATAATGGTTGTATTTTAACATGATTAGTTTGTTTTTAGGGTTTCTAGAATTGGATTGTTGTGATTAGTCATTACATCTATAATTAATTCTTTATTAAACTTAGAGGTTGACTGTTTGTTGCATTCCCGTGAGTTTACTTGTCACGACAGGCTGTTTTGTGTCATTTAACACCTTTTTTAACAATTTTTCTGTTCTCATTTGCTTGTTTCTCCATGGAACTAAATTATTTTGGTGGTATTGAAGGTTGTGGAATGACAGAAGGAAAGTGCCTCCCATGTTCAGGTGTTTCTGGACGAACTGCTGCTGTATATTCTTACTCTTCTCTAGGTCATCATATAATTCATTCCCATGTCAAAGTTAGAGGGCTAAAGTGTGGCTTTCGAGGTGCTTCTGTTCTATGTGAAGCAAAGAGAAACCCAGATTTCTCAAGGCAAAACAAGCACGGGCACTCCAGAGGCAGGAACAGGACCAATGATGGGAGAGAGAGCTTTGAGAGCTTTGATGATGATATGTTTTCTTTGAAAAATGGACCACCTTTGTCTCTTTCAACCTCAGGAAAATTCCATTCCACTTCAGCCCCTGGTCCTAGAGAGAAGGAGATTGTTGAGCTATTCAGGAAGGTCCAGGCTCGACTGCGTGAGAGGGCTGCATCCAAAGAAGAAAAGAAAGTTGAAGCCTCTCGAGTGCAGACTAAAGATAACAGCACTGTAGATTCCCTCCTCAAACTGCTGAAGAAACACTCTGTTGAGCAGGTGAAGAGAAGTAGCGGAGGGGCCAGAGGGAATGATCTTAGTTCAGATCAGTTGCAAGATAGTAACCAATACGATGGAGGACGAAACACCAAATTTTCTGATTTTGACAGTATTCCCAAGGATGAGCCACAAGAGGGCCAGGTCTCCTCCTCAGTGACTAGGCCTCGGTCAAGTTTCCAGAGAAGGTCTCCCGTTCCTCGTGTAAAATACCAGCCCGTCCCTATCAATGAGGATGATATGAATGTCTTGCCAGTAGGCAGTGAGGATGGAGAGAACAGTCATGATCAGATAGATTTGAAGCATGATGACGAACCAGAGCCTGACTCTGAGTTAGATATTGATTCAAAGGATGAGCTGTTCTTCCCAAACATTGGGATAGCTGCATTGTCAGAGGATGATGATTTTGAGCAAACCAATAATGATGAGAGTGTGGAGGAGCAGCCAGCTGTTCAACACGAAGATTTGAGTGCACTAAAGTTGTCTGAATTGAGGGTGGTTGCAAAGTCTCGAGGCCTGAAAGGGTTCTCAAAAATGAAGAAGAGTGACCTCTTGGAGTTGCTAACTGAGAGCTAATTCTGATGGAATGATATATGGTGAAGAAAAAGGGGACAAAACCAACACATGCCATGATAAATTAGATTTTTTTCTTGCCTTTGACTTGACATTCTATCTGATGTTTCTTTGTGTTTTTTTGTTTGTCGCATTCTAATTTAATTCTTCGAAGTACTTGAGGTCGGGAGTTTGTGGATCATTAAAGTAATCATGATATATCTTTGCCGTGGAAGGTTTTTTAATTTGTAGTTATGTTTCCATTATGAGATGGTCTTTTGGTTGTTACGCAATTGAAAGTGAGATTTTTTATCTGTATTGTATGGGAAAATGCATGTGCAAGAATAAAGTCAAAGAACAAATATGCATGATGGTGTTAAAATAAAGGATATAAATCAAAGGTTCAAAACCTTCTTGAGAACACGTTAAAGGTGGTTCGAAAAATGTATTGTCCCATTTGGTTTATATCTTAATGATTTTGTTTACATTAGACACATAGTCAAAGGCACAAGGCATGATTACAAAAGCTGAAGGCATCTTTGGGAATCTTTTACGCTCCAAAGATGTCGTTTGCTCATGCAGGAACCCTTATTCTCATTTGTAATCCAGGAGGCATTTATTTTACTGCGGATCTATTATCTAAAGTCTAAAGTTTACCTCTTCAAGAAATCTTCCAAGAAATTCTTGAATAAAATGATATTGATTTATGTTGCACAAATTATGAAAATGAAAAAAAATTACTAGATAATATGTTCAAGAAAATGCAAAGAATTGTAGGACACTATCTGTAATCAAATTTTATGAGATAGGTAAGATGATGGTTAGCTACTTGGGAATTACTTTAGAAGATGAGAATAAAAAACGGTTGAAATTGGGAAGAATACTGTATCATCCGACTCCTTAGTTTACAAAATAAGAAATTCTAAGAAAGAATACTCTCCATTTCTCAAACTTGGATAAATTACAAGTAATGATAATACTCTCCATTTCACACTAAAACACCATCAATGATAAATTACAAGAGCATCAAAAGTTATAAGTAATGATACAACCCTTCCAACACCATTAAAAGATAACCTAAATAAGGACACTTTGGATAAACCCACACTCTCATTTTATAGAGAATATGGTGGCAAGGGATTGGTTAAACATTTTTCTTCCCTAATCCTATATCCAAACAAAACATACAACATAAAAAATATGGTTAACTTGGCTTATTCTTACTAAACTTACAACAAAAATAAATACATTTTTAATTTGTTTTTAAGATCACATCCCATTATGCTCATTTGCAAGTAGAGTTCATAAAGACAAATTCTCCCTCCACCTCCATATCTCTTCCCTGCACCTCTATATTAATTGTGAAGAATCGATTTTAACCTTTATAAAAATTTTAAATAATCCTAAATGAAACATAATCTCTGTTGCACCTTCATATCTCTCTTCTAGTCGTAACACTTCCATTCTTTTTCAATCAGTTGTAACGTTTGAGAGAACAATTTCATCATTTGATCGTGAGTGAGAGATTTGACGAGAAGATTTGATGTATTTAATGTTTCCCAGTACAAAATTTTGTTTTTAGTTTTGCACTCCATTTTTGCACATCACTGGGTTTTTTTTTTCTGGGTTTTGTGGCTTAAAAAAAGAATAACTGAACGAAAAGACAACCACTATCATTAAAAACACCACCAAACTTACCTCAACCACCAACATTCACCACCAGTCACCACAAACAACCTCCACCACTTAAAAATGAAGAAGAAAACATCACACTCTTCACCATACTCAGAAGGATATTATTGGAATTAAAAAAAAATATGGAGGGGGCAAAGAGAAGGTATGGAGGTGTAGAGAGAATTTGTCGCTGATAAAATGGGTGGGTTGGCCTAGGATGACCCAATAGGCTAAGTAAAAAATTATGTTAATCGAATGTAACCTATATTTTAAATGGACAATTTTTTTTTACCCAGCCTAATCCTATATCGAACCAACGAGCCATTTTGTTACGAATTAAAAGAATTATTTTTAAAGAAAATTATAAAATTTTAAAAATATATATAATAGTTACTTCTAAAAATAAGTCACCCAACTAAGTTTAATTTCAATTTTTAGATATATAGTGGTTTTGTATATAAACTTAGTGCATGTATATGTTTTAATAAAATAATATCAATTTCAAATTTTTAAAATTATAATTATTATTTTTAAAAACGAGCAACCCACAAATTTATGAATCGATTTGACGACCAATTCTTTGTGCATCTCCATACTTTTTCCTACACTTGCATAGAGTCTACGAAATGACCATTATACTCTTAATGAAAAAATTAAAGTAACCCTACACCCTTCTCTTCCTATTCAATGTATTGAGCATCCCCTCTTCTTCTTCCTCACCGTCGCAACCAATCTTCCTCTTCTGAACTAGATCCTATCTTCCTCTTCCTCTTCTCAAGTGCAACACCCCATCTTACAACGTTATCAACCACATATCCCTTGTTTTTCTTCACAACCACAACACTTCTTATGGTAGATAAAAAAAATACATTTCAGATTATAGGATTCAGAAGGTAGTTCCAGGGAAATAGGGTTACTTTAATACTATAATACTTTTGATACATCAACAAATTAAATCTTTATGAATCATACAAAATAAGTTGTTTCTTGGTTTAAACCTGACGGAACGGCTAAGAGCATAATTGATAGAGTGCTTGTTACTGAAGATTGGCTACAACTATGGCCCATGAGTAAACAGTATGTCCTTCAGAGGGAAGTGTCTGACCATTGTGCACTGGTGGTAAAGTATGTGGAGAAGGACTAGGGTCCCAAACCCTTCAGAACCATAGATGCATGGTTCCTGGAGAGAGGTTTTAGTAGGGTGGTGAAGGATAAATGGCAGTCCTACTAAGTTTAGGAGAATGTCATAACGAAACTCAAAGAAAAGCTGGAACTCCGCAAGTCTGATCTGAAATCTTGGAACCGGGAAGTGTTTGGTAACCTTGACATCACCAAAAGGAGGATTCTACAAGAGCTGGAGGTTCTAGACTCCCAAGATTGCATTGGGAAATTAGAGGAAACTGAGAGGTTGAAAAGATTGGAGTTGGTAAGCCGATTGAAAGAGAATGATAAGAAATTGGAATCCCTTAGCTGTTAAAAGGCTAGAGTAAGTTGGTTCAAGAATGGGGATTCCTGTACTAGATTTTACCACTCATCTTTAAAGTGGAGAAGGCTCAAGAACGAAGTGAAAGGCATCCAGGTGGGAGACCAATGGTGTGAGGAACCAAGTACCGTATGTTTGGAGGCGAAGAAGTTGTTCGAAGCTAGATTCCAAGCAACGAAAGATCTAGGGGTAAGACTGGATGAAATAGAGTTTAAGTCGATAATCTCGATTGCTAATGAGAGTCTCCTAGCTGAGTTCTCTGAGGAAGAGATAAGGGATGCAGTGTGGCAGTGTGAAGGTTCTAAGAGTCCTGGACCAGCCGGCTTTAACTTCAACTTCATCAGGAAAAGCTGGGACTTTATAAAAGATGAGATTATGACAGCATTGTCCCTCTTTCATGAGACTGGGAGCATCCTGAAGGGTTGTAATGCCTCCTTCATAGCTTTAGTTCCTAAAGTTAGGGATCCCTCCAAGCTTGAGCAGTATAGACCCATCTCATTAGTAGAAGCCCTGTACAAAATCATTTCTAAGGTGTTGGCTAGTAGAATGAAGAAGGTGTTGCCCTCAATTATAGACGAAAGTCAATAAGCTTTTGTAAAAGGAAGAGGGGTCTTAGACAGTGTGCTTATGGATAATGAAGTGGTAGAGGATCTCAGGAGAAATGGGAGAAGAGGGCTATGCCTAAAGGTGGACTTCAAAAAAGCTTATGACTCGGTTACATGAAAATTCTTATATAATATGTTACTCAGGATGGGTTTCCACAACTTATGAATTACATGAATTTGAGGATGCTTGGAATCTGCCTCTGTGTCTGTGCTAGTCAATGAAAGCCCTACGAAGGAATTCAAGCCAATAAGAGGGTTGAGGCAAGGAGATCCCCTAGCACCCTTTCTTTTCCTAATGGTAGCTGAAGGCCTTGGTGGGATAGTAAGACAAGCTATGAAGACCAATTTGTTGACGGGCCTAAAGATTGGAAGAAAGGAGATAGAGGTGTGCATCCTTCAATTTGCGGATGATACTCTATTCCTCTGTGAAGGCTATCTTGAGGGGATTTGAGTGAGCCTCAGGTTTGAAGATTAACTTTCACAAATCAAAGCTAGCAGGCATAAATGTTCAAAGTAATGTTGTAGCTTGTTACATAGAGACCCTGAACTGTACCCAGATGGGGATACCGTTCAAGTATTTAGGCCTTGAGGTGGGTGGAAACCCAAGGAAGAAACAATTCTGGGAACCGATCATTAATAAGATAAAAGCAAGGCTCAGTGTGTGGAAAGGGAGATTCTTAACCATGGCAGGAAGAATTTGGCCTCATCAACTCTTTTATAACTGCTATACCCTTGTATTACCTCTCCCTGTTCAGAGCATCGGACCCAGTCTATAAAAGGATTACCAGCATCCAAAGGAGATTCTTATAGGGATGGGGGAGAGTGAATAAGCTAATCTCCTAGGTAAGTTGGAAAGATGTCTGCAGACCTAGAGAGGAAGTAGGTCTGGGTTTAAGAGAAATACGTAAGCTCAATCATGCTCTCCTAGCTAAATGCAAATGACATTATATATCTCAAGATATTAGAAGGTGGAAGGAGATTCTGGATTCAAAGTACGATTTGGAGCTTGAAAGCGCTCAAACATTTGTCAAACTCCATTCTTGGTGGTGGAGTGACCTTTCTAAAGTATGCAAGGAGGGAGGAGGAAAATGATGGTTTCAAGAAGAACTAGGATGAGAATTAGGGAGTGGAGATAAATTAAAATTCTGGGAGGAGGTGTGGGTTGGAAATGCTGATCTCAAATCCATGTTCCCCCGTTTGGCAACTGGGTTTAGTCGGAGTGGAGGTGGAGTCTGAGATGGAGACGTACCAAATTTGAATGAGAATCTTCATTGGAAACAAATCTTTTTATGCTTTTATCTAGGACCCTTTTGAAAAAGGATGTCAAGGATGTGCAGGTGTGGGGGAAGGAAGTACCAGGGTTATTTTCCGTGAACTCTGCGTATGAGTGCCTAGCCAAGCGATCTAAAGGTCCTCACTCCGAAGTTTTTAAACTCCTTTGGAAGGCTAAGGCATTCCCAAATGTGTTAACAACAGCCTGAAGGGTGTTGCTGGGTAGAGTTCCTATAAGGGTGTGCTTGAACAGGAGAGGGGTGATGATGAACTCTACATTATGTGCAATGTATCAGTTAAAGGAGGAGTCATGCCAGCATCTCTTTCTGGAGTGTAAACATGCACAATGGGTTTGGTCTATGTGCTTCAAGTGGATATGTGTCTCCTTTGTTCAACTTAATGACTTAAATATGCACTTTCTAAGTTTCCATTTGAGCCAAGCCAGTAATAAGCAAAATCTGGTATGGAAAGGTGTATGGGCAACTGTTATTAAATGCATTTGGGATCAAAGGAACCTGATAGTTTTCAAGCAAGGGGTAGAAGATGCGGAGGAGGTGTTCCAGAAGGCTGAACTCAAATCATGGCTCTTGATGAAGCATAAGGTGCAATCCTTTCACTACTCCTTCGTAGACTGGGTTACTAATCCAATGATATGCATTGGAAGCTATAAGTAGGGCCCAAATGCGTCAAGAAATATCATGTCATGAGTGCAGTATGATGGAATGGGCTGGTTTGAAGTAAATGCAGGGGTTTTAATGCAACAGTTTATGTCTCTTGCTGGAAATGGGATCTGTGATGATGTGTATGTCGGTGCATGTGTTGAGTTCTGGCGCTAGGTTCAGAAGGAAGTGGAGAAGATGGAGACACAACACCTAGTCAGCTTTCTAGATGTATCACATGAGCGAATTGTGCTGCTTGTGAGGAAGATTATGGTTTTTCTGGCTTAAGGTATTTTCTTTGTATGAGAAGCTTATGCTTGGATTATTAGGAAGTCACAACTGGTTATTGCATTAGGGAGGCTATCATGTTGGGTTTATGCATGCTGTGAGAGGTCTGTAGTGTTGAAGGAATGTTAGAATATACGGGTGCCATTTCCATCAAAAAGTGTAAGCAGTCGTGGTGTTTTGCATGTGTAGCAGTATGAGGAGATCTAGTAGTTGTCACCACACCCTCAACAAGATGGACAATAGTGGAAAATGGATGGAAGAATTCAAATTGGAAGAAGTTTTGGCTATTCAGAAGTTTATTAAGGTGTAGACTGTTAAGGAGCAGTGTGATATCTGATATGGTACCATCGTGAGCACACAGGAGTCACAGATTTGCCTGTCAAAAGGTTGGTGTGCTGGTGTGGGTCTGCAGAACAGGGAGCAGTCGAAGTAAAGTGGTTTGGGCATAGTAAAGGAGACAATCTGGAGGCTGAGGGCTCGAAAGAGACATGGAGGATTATCAGGAGCCTATATCACTTGAAGTAGATATCTCAAGTCTGCAGAAATAGTATGAACTCATAAATTTCCCCTGGTTTTTACCCCCAAGTGGCCGGTATATAAAGGTGGGTGGGTGCAAGGGCCATCTAGGATTTATGGCCTTGTTAAACCTGAGCCTGTTGGAGAGATCATATTAGTCTTCTGATGCTGAGAATCTTGTCCTCTTTGTGCATCTCCTGGTGGCACTGTAGGTGTGAAGACCTATGGGATCTATACTCAAGGTTGTTCTTGTAGCTTCTTTTTTGTTTGCCTCTCATTAGGTTCCCGAGGAAGGTTTGATGGTAGTTAGTTCTAGGTTTATCTGTTAGAAGCTTTTATGTATGGTTCTGTTAGTATCCATCATGAGTGTAATAGTTTTGGTTTTGTATACGGGTTGGGATACCCCTGAAGTATCCCTCTTAATTTTATTTATTTATTACTGATAAAAAAATATATAAAGATACACATGTTATGTTAGTGAGAATGGTTCGACCACCACTATCCATCGAGCTTTTTCTTTGACGCGAATGTATGAAGTTGCTAACACAAATACGACCCAAGATACTTCTTGGCACCTTACTAAGAACAAAAGGATGTTAGGTCTTAAACACATGCAATTGGAGAAAACAATAATATCTAACTATGTTGATCAAACTGGAATACAACAAATGCGCACAACTCACACTCTCATGCCAACATTCGTGAATGAAAGTAGATACAAAGGTCTTTGTTACTTTTGTGATGAACCTTATTTGTTGAACATGGTCTGACCCACAAGAGACTTCAAGAACCTTATGAGGACCAAGAACACAATGAGATTGAAGATCAACTTGACCCACAAATTTCTATTAGCGTGTTGACATGGGTACCTAATTTTCGAACCATGCAAGTTACTGATTATGTGGTTCACATATTGTTGAATAGTTGCAACACACATAATTTGTTGGATATACAAGTTGCTAAGAAGTTTGGTTGCGTAATTGAGGAACGAGGTCCTCTATCGGTTACTATAGAAAATGAGACTAAAATTATCATATCTTCAATGGTAAAAGAAATTTCATGTCACATCCAACAAACCACCTTCACATCTGACGTCTTTCTTATTCCTTTAGGAAAAACACATTATAACATTGTTATGTTCTTCTCTCACATTAATACATGTGCGGATCCACTTGTTGAGATCCTTATTTTTTCGAAATCTTCATGTGATTCACACCTAAATCTCTATCTTCTCTTCTTCACTGGCTTCCTCTCTCTTTCTTTGTTGCTTAATTTCCTTAGACACTCTCTCCCAGTCGTGTTAGAAGCTCTCTTCCACTTGCACTAATTATGATAGCAGCGACAATGTTGAGGTGCGATGAGAGAGAAACAGACAAGACAATTTTGTCATTTTACCCAATTTGAGATGTAGGTTAAAAAATGACGGGTGAAAAAGTAAAATCCCAACTTGACTTAATCATGTGTGGGCCATATGCTAAATGGGCTGGTCAAATTTGATCCATTTCAATTTAGATAATTATTTTTAAGTTTGACCTAACACATTTACGAAATTTTCAAATTAAGTCATCACGCCAATTTTATTTTACCAGCTCTATGCAAGAGTGACTTGGATAAATCTCATTACTCACTTTTAAAGGTGTTTATTCTTGCACCTCACCAAATTTCTTCCTACATCCCATCTAATAAGTAAAATGGTCAAAATGTAAAATGTATAAATTTATTTAAAAAACACATTCTAGAATGTATTAACATGTTCTCGAAATATTATTCCAGAAGTCCTTTTCAGAAAATGCTTTTTAAAAATTCCAAAAAATATTTCCTAGAATATATTTATAAATTCTGGAAAGGGATGTCCCAAAGTTCTACAATTACTAATTCGGAAGTTATTTAGAAAATGGTAAAATCGTATTTTTAGATATTGATGTATAGGAAGATTTTTGTATGGTATTATACAGGAACAAACATCCAACTTTTAACTGTTTCCTTTTCTTTCAATCATTATCAGTTTCTTTCATTTTCTTTTACTTTATTTATTTATTTTTTCAAACATTTTTTTTTTGGAAATTATTGATTATTGTTTCTTTACTATGATTTTTTTCCTCTTCAACCAAACAAGCTAATCCTTTCACATTTCTCCTCCTTTTTTAATCTCTCCCTCCCACTATTGCTATAAAATGGATGGTTAATTCTTACAACATCTTTATAACATGAATTAATACTTAATTGATATATTTTTTAAATCAATCCATTTGTACCTTGTCACGTTCTTTCTCTAATTTCTCTCTCTTTAATTATTAGTTCCATTTGTAAGTTTCCAAGACCTATAGTAATAATCCACAATATAAAACATGCATATTAAACCTTTCATTGATATATGAATAAAAAAAATTATAGTGTCAAAGTTTCTTAATTCTTTTAAATATCTTTTTAACTCATGTGACGGTAAATAAACATCAATATCATTTTTTAACATTCTTTCAAAATATCGTGGAAAGAGAGATGATATGTAATAAAATATCAAATTGGATATTTAGTATACACTCTAGATATTCCATTTATTTGAGTTAATGAATATTATGTTTCTAATAAAAATAAAAATACGATTAAATATTGATAGTGTAATTTCACAGTGGAAAAACATGTTTTTAAAACTAAAATGGTTAGAATAATTTTTGCAAGTATGTTTTATAAAAGATTGAATAGTTTGATTATTGAAAAAGATTTTGCATCTAAATTTCACTATAAAATTGTAGTAACCAATTTAACATCAGAAAGAGTAACAAAAGTGAAATTTAAAATACACATGTTCTTATAGTCAAAAGACGTCCCTCCTCTTTAAGGGATATCTTAAATTTGACTCTATACCCTTCCCCAATTTGGACGCAAGTGTGAATATTATTTTCATATATTTGGTCTAGTTCAAAAGCAGAAACACTGGTCCACATCATCTAACTCAGATTTAGTGACAGAAAAAAAGAAACATAAGAATAGAGTAATATATTTTTGTTAAAGTTTTAAGTTTGGTATAGATTTAAGGAGCATTGTTTGATTTTGTTAAGTTAACGAAATGAGTGTTTAGAATGTCGGCAGCATGATGGTTTTGTTTATAAAGGAGACAAGAAATAGTCGAATGTGAAGGTGGGGTGTGATGAACATGGGCATTTCATTGATGTGATCACTTCTTATAGGCCCATAATCATTATCCAACTCTCACTACCATAATTATAATTTGGACTGGAGCCCATTATTCAACTCCAACTTTCCTTTCCTTTTCCATGGAAACAACACCACGTGCATGCTTTCTTCTTCCTTCCAATGCCACTTTTTTCACAAAACCAAATCAACTCTAAATATTTACAATTTCACATTCACTTCTTAATGTTTTGGAATTCTCCTTTTAACCCTTCACGTGCTCAAAAGACAAGGAAAAACAATCAATAACACAAACCATAACGTATACGGCAAACAATATACCTAAATTAATACCCACTCTTTGAGACATTAATGCTGAGAACTTAGCCACCATAATCATGGTTGTCTTGTGAGCTTTTAGGGTCAATGCTTCAAGCAATAAAACCAGAATTGTGTCATATAAAATATTAATTAATTTGAAGTTTTTTTAAAGATTAAAATATTTAGGAATAGAATAAATAAACCTTCTATTCCTTTTACACAACAATTTTGTTAGCTTCCAACTGAAAAAGAAAAAAGAATTTATGAGGGTTTTGTTTTGTAGGGGAAGTAGGTAGAGACTTTTTGAGCAACTTTATGAGAATGATATACAGGTATAAACAAAATGATGTGAATGGTAGTAATTATTAGTGGTTGTTACAGTATCTAATGTGAATTTTAAATTACTATTTTAAAACCAATCCCTCTGTTTGTATATATAAAAGAATTTTTGGAGAACCTAAACCAACTTCGGTTATCTCACCACTTTAATTATCTTCTTATTATCGGAGTTAAACATTATCTTTAGTAAATATAAAAGTGCAAATGCTAAATTAAAAAAATATCAAGTAGTATAAAAATGTGCTTTTTTTTTAGTTTTTATTACAATTTCTCTGGTAAAATTCTTAATTATTATCTATATATAATAAAATAAAACAAACAACCTCCTTTTAAACAAATTCCTAGTCAATACACATCCTAAATCATCTTAACACGGTACTTTCTTTCTTAAAAATACTATGTATTGATTAAAATTCATATTCTAAATTTCACAATATTCAAAATTACACAATTAAAACATGACAAAATTTAAAATTTCCAAACACACAACAATTCATTCAATAATCACATAAATATCAAATTAAAGAAAATTCCAATTAAATATACAAAAAAATAGAAGTTTACATAATTTATAAATAAAACTATACAGAAATAAATAAACCAACATTTTAAAAGAAAATATTAAATTTTAGTTTATTTTTTATTGTTGTTACAATCTAGCCTGAATGAAAATTTACTCACTTAAGTGAAAATTGTATGGCTTGTGTAAACCCGAGAGCACCCAAAATTTCATCTCATATCTCGTTTGAGCGAGATTCCTTTTCGCTTGAGCGAGAATGAACCCAATAGCACCTTATATTTCTATTTTATTCTCGCTTGAGCGAAAATTATCTCGCCTGAGCGAGATATGCAAATTTTTTTTGCATAAACCTGTTTAAATTTTAAACCAACATTTCATTCAATTCATAAATTTAGATTACATTGACAGTTCCTACTCATAATTATACAAGCATTCTCATTGAGTCATTGAGCTATTATGTCAATCTATACATATATATGATTTCTAAATTAAAACCATTTAAAATCAAACAACCAATCAAACATTTCATTTAACTTGATTCAATTAACTATTCAAATACATTCTTTAACCCATTCAATTTCAAAATAATATACATTCTACAACATCTACTATATCTACAATTTCACATTTTAATCTCAATCAATTTTTAATCTATTCAAAACAAGAAATCATGCAAACATAAAATTTGGAACCGTATGTGACTATGTCACTCCCACATTCAGATCTTCTAGTATAGGGTTCTATTGAAAATTTAAACTAGCTTCCCTTACCTTTACTTGAGCAAATGTTCACTAAGAGCTTCAAACCTACCAAGAGCTTAAGAGTAGCTTAACCTGCACCAGAGAGTCCTAATAAAAAATCTAACTATATCACTAGGACTTTAAGCTAACAAAGACTAATCATAAAGTTAAAAGGGTCACATGCATAAACTTAGACAGAGACAAATCTTAAGTTCAAAATTTAACTCAAAGAAAAGAGTAAAATTGAACTTACTCTATCAAAGATTCTGATCGGGCAGTCTTGTAGTCTTTGTTGCCAGAAGTCTAATGGCAGACTCCGTTAAATTGATGAGCGAGAATGTTAGAATCTTTGAGAGAAGAGAGAGGAAAGGAAAAAGAAACTTTTAGAGAGATGATCTGAATAACTGAATTTTCTATATATATTTTTTTATTTTAATAATAAAATATTTTTGTGTCATTTAAAATATACCACTTTTACTTTAAGATAATTTTCTAAATCCTTACACTCTCTTATATTATTCAACGAAAAAACATTTCAATTTTTTTAAACGTTTCATGTAAGCAAATTATTTTGTAAGCAATCCTTAATTAAATGGTAATCACATAGATATTTATGAATATTCAAACACGTGCACTTCTATAAAAATATTTTAAATTGATTATTATTAAAGTGAGCAAGTTAAAGTATATTTTTTTTAAACTTTAGTGGCTAAATATCATACTCTAAATTGAATAAATATGGATATACTGTTTCTTACTCATTTTACGACGGTTTGGCTTCAAAGAAAGCTTTTGATCATTGCATTTTTTTAATTAAGAATTTTTATAATTTTCAAAAAATTAAAACACATTGAATTTTTTTTATTGTAAATTATTTAGAATTTTAAATGTTTTTTATAACTATTTAAAAAAATTGATTTTTTTTGGATAAAATATTTTAATTACCACCAAATAACATCAGTGATATCGATTGCAAAATATTCATACATCAACTAATGTGATGACAAATGAGATGTCAAGTAACATAGTAATACCTAATATGAAAGTTTTTTATAAAAAAAAAAATATTCATACCACGACTAAAACTCTACTAACTTCAATAAAAACATATTACTGATATCAGTAAAAAAAAAAATAGTTTCATAAATATTGGTTGAAAAAATCCTATCAAATGTTAAGTGATAAATAATTATAGTTTACATTATAAGAGACATAACTAAAATAATGTTACCTAGAAAAACAATAGTTATCAACGATGACTAAAATATTTTAATTTACACTGACAAAAAAAAAGTCTGTTAACATCAATAAGAAAATTTATTGATATCGAAAAGTAGTTATATCAATGTTCGTAAAAACATTAATCAGTGTTTGTCGAGAAATAACTCTAACATACATATGTTAATTAATATTAGTTAAAAAATAACCCTAAAAAATTATATTTCAAATCAAATGAAAAACATTATTTAGATTATAAAAGAAAATTATAATTAACTTTAGCTGAAAATTATTACTTATCTATATGGACACAAATATAGTTTTAGCGATGATAGTTGAAAAAATAATCATTATTAATTTTAACATGAAAGACATCCCAATCAACATCAATAAAAAAATTATTGATTTCACAACATCTCAACCTAAACAAATCATCAACATCTTGACCAAAATTAATGTGACGATGATTTTTTCAATTGATTACAAGACCAAAAGAAAATACAAAATAAATATAAATACTTTAAAAGAGTAAAGAGTATTTTTTTTATAAATATATGTTTTTCAGGTAAAATCTGGAATAGTTTAAATTTAAGAAATCAAATTACTTACATAAAATTTTAAAAACATTTTTAAAAATGATCAAACAACATATTTTATCATAAAATTCTTTATAAAAATAATTATCTATTAAAAAATTTCTATTCAAACACACTTTAGAAAAGGTAAATTATTTTTATTACCTATTAATTTATTAATAAAAAATATAGATGTTTTAATTTAAAACTGAAATTGATGAGGGGATGCATTTTTTTTCATATATGTTTTTGCTCGTGCAAACTTATAACTTTTTTATATTAAATTAAGATAACGATAATAACAATAGTAGTTTAAGTAAATATCACAATCTTTTTATAACATAGTTTTCTCACAAACATAGATATAAATCTATCTGAACATATATTGAATCTGGCAGTACCCACTTAATGTAAATATCAAATTCATTATATACTACACTACACCTCTTTTATTATTAAGTTCATTATATACAAAATATTTCACATTATTTAATTTGTTTAATAAACTCATTTCTTCTAAAACTATACTCCATCTGTTATAAATACCATTAATTTCTTTAGTCATATAGTACGTTTCAAATTATTTGATGTTGGTGAAATAATTGTTTCCTATTATATATTTAAATTAATTATTTTTCTATCTTTTATTTAAAATAATGTATTTATAAAAATAAGATTTATTTGATAAAATAGTTTATAAAAATATATGTTTATTGTTCTTCTTAATCTGTGTAGTATGCAATAAACTTATTATAGAAAGAATGTTTGGTAAAGTAACAAGTTAGATATTATTTCATTTCACTAATTTATAAATTAATTTAATCAATATAAACGTGTTTAATGAAGTACTTTGCTATAATTTACTGTAAGAGTTTTTAATTATCAACTATAAATTATTTAACTTTTATTTATTATAAATATTTAATTTATTAGAATAAGTTATAATCGATCTAAATTTATTTTTCATAAATTTTAAAATAATCAATTATATTAAAAATTAATCAATTATCTGAGTTCAAAAAGGTGTATCAATTAATTATTTTAAATAAAATTACATTACAACAAAATTATTAAATAGAAACTAATTTTAGAAATCAAAATAATTAGTTATTATTTGACTAAATTATAAATTATTTTATAAATTAAAAAAAATATTGATATATAAAGTAATTTTTATTATTAGTAAAAATATATAAAATAATTTCTAAATTAGTATCTAATAATTAGCTATCAAAGTTTTTAGTTACTTACTACTTTATATCCTAAATTAGTTTTTATTGGTCTTTTAGAAACTAATCTAGAATTTAAAATATTAGTAGTTAAAACTTTGGTAGCTAATTTAGATACCAATTTAGAAATTATTTTATAATTTTTTATTAATAATAGAAATCACTTTAGATACCAATAGTTTTTTACTCTCTAAAATAGTATCTAATTTAGTTAATATAGTGACTAATTATTTGTTGTCTTTAAATTTGATTGTTATTTAATGATTTTCTTGTAGTGATAAAATTTCATAAAATATAATTTATCATCTTAAAATATAATTAATTATATCAAGTATTTTTAAAAATTCACTTATATTTAATAATAATCAATTAAATTATTTTTTAGAGTGTCTCGTGAATTGTTGAATAACATAATAATTAACATCTTTAATAAAAAATTATTATTTTGACCAATTACCTCAAATCTCTTTTAAAAGAAAGTTTTTTCTTTTAAACTTATATTTTTTCATATTTTTCAAGATATCAAGTGAACTTTTTTTCCAATACTTTTACATAATAGAATTGTTTGGAAAAAAAATATTACTCAAGATTCATCAATAAAATTGATCATGCTATAAGATTATTGTGTGGTAAACTTAACACATATTAAGTGATGTTTGCGTTTGATTTACAAATCTTGCACAAATGTTTGGTAATTATTATCTTGTACAAAACTTTTTGAAGGGTGTTTCCAATTTTTTTCTTGTTCTAATTACATAAGAGCACTCATATAATTGAATACTTCAAGATCTTTAATGAAATATTCAACTTTTGAGTTAACTAAATATAGATATGAAAAGAATTTAGATAAAGTGAATGTAAATTCAAAAGAAATTGAATTGTGTTTCATCCTTAATCTCTTTATTATCAACAATAATTTAATATATTTTTTTTTAAAATTTTAAAAGTCATTTTAAACCAATCCACTACTTATTTTTAACTCTTATTTGTTTTACATGTTTTAAAAAATTTAATTATAAACTATAAATTATTTAATTTTTATTTATTATTCTTTTTATATTATAATTACATATAATAATTTTTTTTAAAAGTAAGTCAACGTAATAACAGTCATTAAATTAAAAAATAACAAGAAAATAAATTTATAAAAAATAAATAAATAAAAATTTAATTAATACTTGTTTAAAAGTAATGATTTGTTCAACTAAAAGTATATAACTTCTAGAAAACAAATATAAGCACTCAAAATATTAATAAAAATATTTTTTTTTAAATAAATTTTTTTAATTATATAATAAAACTATAATTTATGTCATTTTAGATCTATTAACTATATATCACCTAGTTCTATCATACTCAAGTAGTACTTAGCTTATCAACAATCATATTACCTGATCTATCAACAATCAACTAATTTATTAACTACTAGTTAACTTATAATTTTTTATCAGCTATCAATTAACTTTATCAACCAAACCCATAATCTTTTAAGAATAAATGAAATAATTGCTTTAATTCAGTACACAACATTCAAAGACATTAATTATTATATCTATAATATAAAATGTCTTTATTTAATATAGCAGTTTGTAAAATTTAAATTTAATACTTTAATAAATATAAATAAATATTTAAAAAAATCATTAAATAAAAAATAAACTTTAGAGACAAAAAATAATTAGTTACTATATTGACTAAATTAGATATTATTTTATAAACTAAAAAAATTATTGGTTTTTAAATTAATTTTTATTATTGAAAAATAGTTTTTAAATTGATATTTAATTAATTTCTAAATTTTTTGTTATACTAATGGAGAAAACACTTTTTATGATGATTAAAATATAATTTTTTATGTCGATTTTAGACCCGTTATACTTTCTATGACGATCGTCATAGAAAGTTTGTTTTTTTATGCAATACCTAAAAGAGACATCATAGAAAATTCACTTTCTATGACTGATTTGTTTTTAACCATCATAGAAAATAACACATGTTATGACAATTAAAATTACACCTATCATAGAAAATATTACATTCTATGACATATTATTTTAACTATCATAAAATGTGTTATTTTTTATAATATATAATATTTTAACCGTCATAGAATACATTGTTTTCTATAATGATTAAAGACAAACAGTCATATAATATAATATTTTTTATGACAAATTTAACAATAACTGTCATAAAAAATATATTTTTTTTAAAAAAATAATTGTGACATTTTCATTTTCTTACTTAATAACCACAATTCTTAAGTAAATATTTTTAAAATAAAATTTTAACGATTTAGCACAAATAATTATAAACTTAAAAAAGAAATACATTAAAATTCATACAAAATTGTTAACTAGTTATAGTATATTATTTATCAAAAAATACTTATAGATTTTTGGTTGCCGTTCGAGCTACAAAGAAAAAAAAAACTACTTAAAATTGACCACAGAAATTGATTAAATACAACTTAAGAAGTTTTCATCATAACTATTAAATGTTAAAAAATTAAGCCTATAGTCATCTTGTTTATGTAAATTGTATTTAAATATGACGTTATATAATCAATTTCCTTTTTTCAAAATTTAAAAATTGATTTTAAAATTAAACTAAAATAATAATTTAATTAATTTTTTTATAACAAAGAAATTTTCCAATAAGAATTTTTTAGTAGAGCAAAGAAATTGATTTATTAAAAAGTAGATTTCATCTCTAACTCAATATCGTAAAATTATTTATAACGTTGACATGTCAATAGTTTATGATTACATAAGTTTTAGCAGTTTTGAATGTCATTTATTTATTTATTTATTATTATTATTATAATAAAAAGTGATTTTAAAGTTAGTGATGGTACAATGACAGCCATCTTTAAGTCCTCGAACCTGTCCAAAGTGACACGGAATATTGTAGGCTCACATGTTCGCCACAAATGTCAAGTTAAATGCTTTTAACACACGTGTTCTATCTCTATTGGCTGCCACCACCTAAAAGCATTCTTCGTTTTTGGTTTAAAAAAAGGGAAGTTTCTCAAACTCATACACATGCATTATTAAATAAGTTAGTACTTTGTAAATTTATGTCACACTAATTTAAGAAGGGATGTGCAATACCTTTTTCACTTCGATCCATTTATTAACCTACAACTATTCTCTCAAGAACTAAAAAAGTTTGGTTTCGAATGAAATCATGTTAAATATCACATTATGATTCACAACTAACCTAAATATTTCTTTGACCAAGAGGGAGGAGGGAGGCAAGAGAGTTAAGTTGATGGAGAAAAAAAAAATAATTTAAAAGAATTATAGAATTTATTTTTTATATATTTTTTTTAAAAAAATCATATTAATTATACTCAAGACATTTCATAGGTCATGACTAAATATAAAACTCATTTTTATAAATCAATTTTATAAGATTGGGTAGATTTAAAATTCTCATCTTAACTTTTCTATCTATTTATTTCTTTATCTCTAAATTTTCTCACCAACAAACTAAATATTTAATTTGATTTCTTATCTATTCATCTTTTTTTCCAAATTATTTTCTCTTTTTCATTTCTCAAAATCAAACATACTATAAAGTGTGTGTTTTTTTATATCCAAAACAAGACAAGGATGCAAAATCCCTAACTTCAAACTAAAAGTACTAATTAGTTGTTTATTCAATTCTCTTTATACTTATGAACCGACAATGGTTGACATAAGTAGCATTTCATTGTGTCTCTTAATAAAATAATGTATGATTTAACTTCTAGTTATATCACTTTAAATATAAAATAAGTTATGTTAAGAAGGAAATACCCATCTTATATATATGCTAAAGGTTTCTATCTATATTAACTATTAAATATAATATTCAATTTGAAAGTTGAATAAAAGAAAAACATGGGAAAAAGTAGTCATTTTTACATGGTTTACTACTATCACATGACACCACTGGAAGAAAAGTTACCAATTTTGCTTTAGCTAGGTAGTTTGGTTGTATTATAGTGCAACAGTCTCCAAATGGAGTTGTTATTTGTCTCCATCAGTATCTACCCATATCTATATATGAAAAGGTTGGTCTTGATGCCCTGTTTTTTTTTATGATTTTTAGTTTCTTTTTGTGTAATCTAAAAGTGAACTTTTAACCATTTTATATGTGTGTGTGGATGAATTTTTTTTATTCTTTTTTTATTTGTCAATGTCAAGAGAAAGTGCTAAAGGATACTGAGATTTATTCAACAACATATTACAGATGAGCTTAATTAATTTATTTGACCAACCTAGCTTGAAAGGTTGAAATTTGGTCATTCATTGTAGTTGGTATCGGCTTTTCTATTAAAAGCATTTTATTGATTTATATTTATAATGAACAATATGACTTTATTAAGTCGTGTCTCTTTAATATGATTTTATTATTTTAATGATAAAACAACGATTTTAAATACCTTACAGATCAAATAATATATAAATAATTTAATTTAAAATAAATATCTTACTAAAACTTAGTGTTTAACCTAATAAATCTACATACACTTATGAACAATTGATGTTTTCTGTACCGGTATGGGCAAAGCCGAGACCTAGGCAACCTGATCGAGACCTGGTCAAACTGATCGAGATTAAAAGAGAGCCGATCGAAGCCTGAGAGACTTGGCTGAACGACGAGGCCGACGACCCACCTGGCCGAGACCTTAGAAGACTTGGCCAAGACGACCGAGACCAGGGAAATCTGGCCGATGGCCGACTCATACCTGAGGATCTGGCCGACGGCCAACCCTGATTACCATTAACGCTCAAACCAAGGTCAGCGAAGTTAATCCATCATTAAGAATTGTTGAAGATGGTTGTTGCCCCTTCAAGATTGTGTTTGATGAAGACATCTATGTACATTTCATTTGTATTGTGCTTTGCTTTAAGTGTGTCTTAGGTAGTGCTTAGAGGTTGTCTAATAGTGTGCTTTTTGCTGAGTAACTCACATCATAACCACTGGCCATGTGATAAGAACAAGCATAAGTTTTCTTAAACTGTTTTTCACATGTTTTACAAAAAACACGTTTACTGCATAAAAATAAATCTGTTCTTTTCTAAATAAACAGATTC
>Ga0123342_1001661_pt1 | contig 37468 bp, 20 predicted proteins | sample Turbeawhitnodule_FD_89960 | JGI IMG/M metagenome (GOLD analysis project Ga0123342, IMG submission 89960) | Root nodule microbial communities of legume samples collected from Mexico - Turtle bean Mexico white nodule | ecosystem: Host-associated > Plants > Roots > Nodule | place: Mexico: Nepantla...
AACAATCCATGTTGATGCACATAATTCATTAATTCTTCCATACTTACACCTTCATTCATAAAACATAAATTTTCATTTTATTATAATTTTCATAAATTCACACAAGTATGCAAAACAAAAATAACATTCACTTTCGAGGATTTTGTAATTGACAACTTAAAAATGACTTCCATATTGTATAATCTGTAAGTCAAATTTTAACAACACAATGAATTCTGGATTATGTAATTCATAAGTCATTTTAGAACTTTAAAATGACTTCCGGATTGTGTAATCCGTAAGTCAAAATTTTTACAGCAAAATGACTTAAGGATTATGTAATCAGTAAGTCATGTTTGATGTTCCAAAATGACTTTCGGATTGCGTAATGCGTAAGTGAAATTTATATAGCAAAATGAGTACCGGATTACGTAATATGTAAGACATATTTAAAGTTCTAAAATCACTTCCAGATTGTGTAATCCATAGTTCATTTGGTACCAGATTACACAATCTAGAAGTGTGACTTTGGTAGGTTTTGGATCTGGTATACATACGAGTTATCTGATGCAGGACGCTTTAGTTAGGCACCGGATTGTGTGATCCGTTGATCCACCAGATTAACTAATCTAGAAATAATTATTTAAGGCAGAAGAGCTTACCCGAAAATGAAAATGACGAGCTCACCAACGGTGACAATGCTAGCACCACCACGATCGTTACTACCGCTGCTACCAACTACCACCGTGCACCACCTCAATCACCTTCTCAAACACCACCTCCATCACCATTTCAAGAACCACCACCACTCGAGCGCAACACCCCACCACCACATGAAGTAACTTCTTTTTTTCACTCGCAGACAAACTAACATTTTCATTTTTATCTTTTTTAGTGAAGGACAATTTTGATATTTTAAAACTTTATGGAGATGCTGGAAGAAATCATGGAGGTGCAGGAAGAAGGTGTACTTTTATAATTATCTGTTGTACTTTCTTCAAAGAGTAAATGTATGATTTTATGAATTTACTCTCCATATTTTTCTTTTATATTGTTATTTTTCACTTAAATACGTCTTTATTATTAAGATGTGATATTTTTTTTTTTCAATTAAGCTTTTTAATATTGCATTTCCTTTTTGAAATTTTGTTACTTTGTTAAGGGGAAATCGATTTTTTTTTAAAATTTCTTTTGGTCTTCGAGAAAATACTTACTAATTTTTTTTATTTTTTTTGAAAAACTCTAATTCTAAAATTTACTCATATAAATTTGAAATAACTTTATTTACAATTATTACTATATTTTTGGGAAAAAAATTATTATTATTATTATTATTATTATTATTATTAGCTTAATATTTAATTGGATCATTCAAAGTAAATATAAAAGTATCTAAATATCGTATGGTTCTTGAACTTTTTTTCCTTTAGGAAAAATTAGAGAAATTACATGTCATCTTGTGCAGATGTATTTATATTTTTATTATTATTATTATTATTATTATTATTATTATATAATTTTAAAGTTTTATTATTATTTTTATGAATAATTAATTAAAAAATAATACAATTTAATGTATATATATATATATATATTTAATTTTGTCAAAATAATATTAAAAAATTTATATAATTTTTATTTAAATAAAATATTTAATTATTTTAAATAATAAAATGTACTCAAATATTTATTTTATTAAATAAATAAATTGTTTTTTTATTAAATAAATAAATTGTTTTTTTATTAAATAAATAAATTGTTTTTTATTAATTAAATTGACACCAAATAAATTTATCAAATGATGTGTCTCTTTTATATAAAAATATAAAATAAATAAATAAATTATTTTTTATCATTTAAATAATTTAATTAATTAATTAAAAAATAACATTAAAAAAATTATTAAATGATATATTCTCTTTATGGGACGATGTTATGAATAGTTATATATATATATATATATATATTTTACTTCTTCCCACTATGTATTTAATCAAAATGTTTCTTTTATTACTCCTACACATCTTAACAGTTTTAATCTAAATAATTATGTTTATCGATGTGAATATCCAAAATGATTTTTTTAGTTTTGGATTGCTATATTTGGAAGGTTTTTATGAGGCTTATGGATATTAATATTCAGAAGTCAATTGATATGTGGATTTTTTAGCATTACAATGGATATAACATATTCATACATGAAAATCTTATGAGAGATTATGTGTGAGATGGATTAGATGATGTTGATATGGAGAAATCAATAACTTATAATGTGTTAGATAATAAACATAAGCCACATGAGTGTAGTGAGACGTTTACCACAATTGAGGTAAGATAAATGTTAGGCTTGTGAATTGTAGTTTATGAATGATTTAAAAATTTGGCATATGTTATTGTAGGTATTTCGTAATCGAGATGAGCTGTTAGAGTGGGTGAGAAGTGTTGCGAATAGTTATTGATTTGTTATTGTTATATCAAGGTCAGATACATGGACGGGCAACAAGGAAGAATGACGTAGGTTGTGAGAGAGGAGGTCAATACAAATAGTATAAAAAAAAAAAGATGTAGATATTAGTGGAACTGGAAGTAGGAAGTGTGATTGTCCTTTTAGATTGCGAGGCAAACCAGTCAAAGGTGGTCAACGGTTGATGGTTGAATTAATTTGTGGTTCTCACAATCATGATTTGGCAGAGACATTGGTGGGTCATTTGTATGCTGGAAGGTTAAGTGTTGAGGAAAAGACTATGGTTGAGGATATGACTAAGACTTCAGTGAAACCAATAAATATTTTACTAACCATGAAAGAGAGAAATGAGAAGAATGTAACAACGATAAAACAAGTTTATAATGCAATGAGTGTTCACCGAAGATCACAACGAGATCATCGAACAAAAATGCAACAATTCATGTTGTTAATGGAGCAAGACATGTATGTGCATTGGTGTAGGTGTGAAGAGGTGTCAAATGTCGTGCAAGATATATTTTGGACACACCCAGATTCAGTAAAGCTAGTGAACTCGTTCAACATTGTCATATTGATTGATAGTACGTACAAAACGAACAAGCATAAGATGTCGTTACTTGAGGTTGTTGGGATTACATCAACTGGTTTGGCATTTTCCGTTGCATTTTGTTTACTAGCAGCTGAAAAGGAAAATAATTTTGTGTGGGCCCTTGATAGACTTAAAGGGTTGTTTTTTAGAGTTGATTCATACCATAGGGTGGTGGTATGTGATAGAGATATTGCCTTAATGAGTGCAATCAGAATTGTGTTTCCTGATACTTATAATTTGCTCTGTCGATTTCACATTGATAAAAAATGTGAAAGCAAAATGTAAAATGTTGGTGCATCTAAGAGAGACATGGTATCAAGTAATGCAGGCTTGGAGATCTGTTGTGGATTGTGATATTGTTGAGGCCTTTGAAGACCGTGTCAATGGTTTTCAAGTTGTTTGTTCTCCATAACCTATATTTGTTGATTATGTGATTGGTACATGGTTACGTCCATATAAAGAAAAAATTGTGAAGGCATGGACATATAAGGTTATGACTTAGGAAAACCAACAAGTAGGGTTGAGGTGGCACACTGAAGCCTAAAGAGAACTCTTCAAAATTCCATGGGAAATTTATGTTTCTGTTGGGATTCGGTCAACAAGATGATCATTTTACAAGATGATAATTTTACAACATAATGCAATCAAAGCTTCATTCCAAAAGAGTCTGCATGTAGTTAGACATCGATTTAAGGTTACAACATATAAAAAATTGTTAGATTTTGTGTCTAAATATGCTTTGAACCTTATTGCCGAAGAGCTTGATAAAGTTAAATCTGTGGGGTTTGATAAAAATAGGTGTGGTGAGTGTACTCTTACATGTACTCATGCATGTCATTTGACTTCATTTGGTGTGGGTTGCATACCTTTTAAATCAGTACATGCCATATGGACTCAATTAAGCTTAGAAGATCTTCCTCCTCTAGTCCTCCCAATGTTACTAATCATAAAATACCATCAAATCAAAAACAAAATTAGTCCCCAAAAAACAGACATGTTATTAAGGGTAATTTGAGGAACTAATCGTTCGAAACTGAAGATCAAATAAAACACTTGTTTAGTCACAAATAGCTAAGTGCACTAAACCAAAACTACATTGCTAAAACTAATGACTAATTTGGTAAAGAATGAAAAAAATGATTTAGTCTTGAATGTGTAACAAATTTAAATTAATCACTAATATTATAAATCAATAACAAAATAGTCCTGATTCATTGCGAAATTTATCTTTCAAGTTAAATTAAAATGATAAAATAAAGTTATGGACTTTAACCTAAAAGGAAACTAGAAAAGAAACTCATCGAGAAACAAAAGAAAAAAGTTTTGACATAAAATAAGGTCAATTTTGAGGACAAAGGCAGTGAGAATATCTTTGACGGTAAGGGGCAGAAAAAAAAAACACACATAAATTGACTTATGAATTTCCACATCCAGAACCAATCCAAAACACTACATTCTAGATTTTCTCTTTCAGGACCCATACAAATATTCATATCCAGAATCAATAAAGCAAAACATTCTTCCCGACTAACCATCCGGAACTGATCCGGATATACACGTCTGGAACACAATAACACAATTATGGATATACATATCCAAAAGCCAAAAAATTCACAAAAACTTATCGTTCTGCACTGCATCTCTTTCTCCGGTGCATACTGCTTCTCCTCCGTCAATGACACCTCCTTCTCGTTACACCGTTGTTATTTGTCGTCGTCACCGTGCTTCAAGAACGTTGGCTAAGTGTGTGTAGGAATTCCGGATATGAGTTTCGCCCCTTGTCTCAATGGTATGGACGAATGACTGCACATAGTGTTGGCTGTTGGATGAACCTTAAATTTAACCTAGTTTCTACTTTATTAATGATACAATAATAATATCACATGTACATGTTGGATGACAATGTGAAATGATATGGTGTAGGAAGAATCTACCTAACTCATATTACCAATAGTCTGACACAACCCATTCACATGAATTGATGCCACTTTGCATTTTCATAACATATTTTTCTTTTCAAATATTTTTTTAATTTTAGATGAGTGAGTCCATTAACCTTTCAATTTAGGATGGGCGACCAATTTTTTTAGGGCAATTTCTTTGTAGACCTCCTTAAAACACGTGAAATGATATTTTTGCCATATTATTTATCTTTTTTATTCGCACCTTTCTTTTTTCTTTTTTCTTTGAATTCATATATTTTAAATTCTAGAACTTAGAATACAAAATTGTATTTTGAATTTTAGAATTCGAAATATATTTTTTTGATTTTTATTAACTAAAAAATGCGAAATAAATTTTGTATTCGAATAACTAGAATTTAAAATGCATTTTCAAATCCAATAAATAACTTCTAAATTATAAAATTTGTATTCCAAGTTCAGAATATATTTTTGAAAAAATAAACTTTCAAATCCTAAAATTCATAAGAATACAACTTGTTTACAAATTTTAGAGTTTAAAAAGTCTGCAAATTACTCAATTCGAAAATAAATAAAAAAATCTTGAGTCTTTTTTACTCGAGTACTTTTGAAATTGAAAAATTTATGAAGTGGAGGAAGAAACGTGGAGTAAGAAATTTCCTTTTTTTTAGTTGAATGTAAATTGGGTTTTGAATGGTTCAATATTAGAGAGTTGGAAAGGGTTGTAATGGAAAATACATTTCTTATTATTTTAGCTTTTTTTTTCATTTCTCGAAAAATATGAGAAGTTGTGTAGTGTCTTGGAACCACAGAATATATTTTTATTTGATAATATTTAATCACCTGATTCTCACATTAAACCAAAGTTGAGTTTGGTAGAAAAAACTAAACATAATAGCATACAAAAGTAATGGATCAAAATTAGTCAAAGAAAATGTTGAAGGATTAAAATCACTAAACAAAATTTTGAGAGAATAAAATTATTTTTTTTGATAAAAAGATACATCCAAAAAATTATATATAATTATTATATTATATTCATAATTTACGTGTTTTTTTATCACTTAACGATGATCTTTAATGATAAAGAATAAAAACACTATAAATAAAATTTTAGGAATTAAAATTATTCAAAAGTACTTCAAACAAACATCTCCTTAAAATTAAATAACCAAAAACATATGTTGTTCTTGTTTATATTTTATACTAATATATAAGGTACATTAGATTTATTATGTTTGACCATGACAACATTATGCATTAACTTGTTTTAAAATACAATACATTTAAATTTTACAATCATCTTCTAATTTTAATATATATTATACAAGAAAATTATTAAATAAAAAATATTTTTAGATACAAAAATAATTAGTTACTATTGACTAAATTACATACTATTTTATAAACTTAAAAATTTATTGATATTTAAAATTGTTTCTATTATTAATAAAAATTTATAAAATAATTTTTAAATTGGTATCTAACATTAGCTACCAATATTTTATCTACTTAGTACTTTATATTCTAAATTAGTACATATTAGTCTTTTAGAGACTAATTTAGAATTGAAAATATTAGTAGCTAAAACCTTGGTAATTAATCTAGATACCAATTTAGAAATCATTTTATAATTTTTTATTAATAATTGAAAACACTTTAGATATCAATAATGTTTTAGTCTCTAAAATAATATCTAACTTAGTCAATATAGTGATTAATTATTTTTTATCTCTCAATTTGATTGCTATTTAATGATTTCGCCAACACACAAAACACATTGGACACTCTCTACATATACATAAACGTTGTACATGACACTCTTCTATCAACCAAGTCTTTTAGATGAGCTTCTTCATATGAGACACTCATTATTAGAAGATGAAACTCTATCAGAAGTTCTTGATCAAATGGACTTTACTCAGCTATATGAGACTCTTTCACTAGACAATCCATGAAAAATAGATACATATACTGAACCAATTTTTAACAAGTTCAATCACCAATTAACTAGATTAAATCCAAACAATGAAATAACTTGTTATTGCGATTGGAGTATGACGGGACAATAAAAAAAACTTTAAAAAATAAGAGTCATCATCATAATTTATCAAAGAAAACTACAGAAAAACCTTTACAAGAAAACGATCTCAAACATATGGTTTTGATCCGAGAGGTACTTACGCGCAAGGAAGGTAGCATTCTACGACATCTGTCATAAGACAATTATTTTAATTAAATGTACAAAATGACAGTAATTTTAAAATGTATATTTTTTTCCGATGAACCAAAAATGAATACACATAATAACAAAGAAAATATTTTGAATTTTTTTTATTTGGCTAGGATTGATATTGCGTTTACATATTTTCATTCACAATATTTACGTAGTTGTTTGTTGAAGAAAGATTTTTCTAATGAAATTTTTTTGTGAGTTTGACAAGGATTGACTTGTACTTACGTATTTTCATTAATAATGAAAAATCAGAAATTACGTAGTTTTTTTTAAACAATTTGTTGTAAAAATATTTTTAATTTTTTAATTTTAATATTTTTATGATTTTCCATTTTTTTTATAGTTCACACTGTTATAATATAAAATGATGTAGAATATAAAATAATGCAAACGATTATATTTGATATCATTACAAATAGTACAATAAACAAATAATTATTTTTATTTATATAATTATTTTATTTTTAAATAATTAACTATATTAAATACGAGATGATGTGTGTAATCATTAAAAATCTAAAATTTATTTAATATAAAATAATATTTTTTTATCATATTATAATATATGCATAATCAATAAACACTATATATGAAATGATGTAAGTGATCATATATATATACTCTTTAGTATAATAAAGAAGTGTAAACTAAATAATTATATTAAAGAATCGATGTCAAATAGATAAAAGAAAATATCATAAATCATAATTGTAAAGAAGGAAACTAAGAGAACTAATACACACGTGAATCAAATAAAAAATAGAAAAATATTTAGAACAAAAACACGTACGTACCATTTGAAGAACCAATTTCTAGCAATCAGATTTCAATTGGATTGTTTCATCCTACAACTCCATATCTTCTTCTTCCACCTCCACACATAAAAATACATTTTTACATTTTTATTCTTATTATGTCACCACATAAAGTAGTTTTCAAATTATGTAATATGGAAACTCATTTGAAAAAAGACTTTCGAATTACATAATCCGAAAACTAAATAAGACTTTTGGATTATGTAATCCAGAAAGTAATTATACGTTTAAAAAAATACTTTCAGATTATGTAATCCAGAAGTTAATTAACAATTTTAAAAATGACTTTCAGATTATGTAATCTGAAATATTATAGAGGGTATTTTTGAAAATTCAAAAATTTATGAAGGTGAGAGAAAAAGGTATGGAGGTACAGGAAGAAAAACTCTTTCAATTGTTTAGAAGCATTTCAATTCATCATTGCATGAATATCTACATAGTCCATCAACAAGTTTCAGCAATTGCTTTCAATTTCTTGCTACCAAATTCAATGCTGCACCAAAAAGTAAGAAATTTCAAAGGCTGAAATTCAATTGGACTTAAATGTGGGCCCTCTTATGGAAATTTCTCTCTCTTATCAATTTCAGGAGATTTTCTTTCCCATAATTTCTTCCTGCACCCACCACCCATCATAGGAGTGGTGAAATTTCCATTTTGTTTTTAATAAAAAATATAAATAAATCCACAACATCCACTTTCAATCTTCCACTGATTTTGTAGCAACCGTAACTCCATAACAAAAAACAACTTTCCAATTCTCCTTTTCTCCTTATGAAAATTTTGAATAACTTTATTAGCAATATACACATCCTCCTGACAAGAGGGAGCGTCTATCACAAATATCTATTGCAAAGAAGAAGAAGAGCGTTAGTCGATAACGTATACGCAACAAGATTAAATGTTTAATGCAAGTGTTTAACGTGAGTTTTTAATCCAATAACAATGATCATATAGCAAAGAAAGATCATTTAATAGTCACCAAGCATCTAGGACCACTTGTGAGAGATTCCAAAGAGCACTACACCAAGAATAGGGAATCCTAAATGGATTCCAATTACACCAAGGAGAAGACGCACACTAGAGAGAGGAGGGCAGAAAGAACAAAGATAAAAGGGAAAATTAGATATGAATATTTTTCGTATGCCTTTATTACATGTGTTTGTTTATTTATATATGTTTCGATTGACTATTTAAAAGTCAATCGTCTCAATAAATCTACTAATCAAATTCAAAATCGCCCTACAAATCTAATCAAATTCAAAATCGTCCCACAAATCTAATCAAATTCCAAAACGTCCTAACAAATTTGTCAATCAAATCCCAAAACTGTAGGATGTAACACATCACTGAACATAACAAATGTAACAACAACACCATCACCAGTACTAACACCAGGAATGCCCCCACCAACCATGAAATCGCATCCTTCATACACAAAAATTCATTTGCTAAATAATTAAAGCACGCAAATCCTTTGTGGGCAATAACCTTAAAAACCATCCTCGGATACTCGTGCAATACTACCCTGTCCATAATACAAATTTGTATTTTGGGTTATGCAATCTGAAATGTAAAATTCTATTCTAGATTGAAAAACGCCTTCCAGATTGTATCGTCTAGCATGATGCATTCCAGATTGTATTGTCTAGGATGATGCATTCTAGATTGTACAATCTGAAAGGTAATTTTGGATCTTAAATACCTTTTGGATTGTACAATCTGAAGCGCATCATGCTAGACAATACACTTCATAGGTTTTTTTTAAAAAAAAATTGGAATTGGTTTCTAGATTGTATAATCCAAAATGTGTTTTAGATTGTACAATCCGTAATGTATTCTTAGATCTAGAAAAACTTTTCAAATTGTGCAATCTAGAATACAAAAATTATATTCCTTGTACAATTTGAAATGCATAAAATCCAAATTTTTATATTCTAGATTTTGTATTTCTGAAAGTCCAAATTATGGAATCCATAATTAAAAAAAAACAAACATGGATTCAAATGGGTATTTTTACAAATTTATGGAACTGCAGGAAGAAATTATGGGGGTGCATGAAAAAATTCCATAATTTTATTGACTAAATCAATGAATAGCCAATTGTAGCCTATTGCACTTCAATTTCACCATTGAAGACGTGCCAAAAAATCAATTTCACATATTAACGGAAGACGTGGCCCCACTGCAAGTGAACATAAAAGCACGTTAATTCAATTTGGTTAATAATTATGTGTTCCACTGTTGGAAATCTTAAATGCCTTGAAAAATCAATTCCAAATTAAATTCTCTGATTTCACGTGTTTCTAATTTGGATTCACCAAATTGGATCAAAATCATAAATCATAGGTTGTATCTCATTTTCCCACACCAAAATGGTGTAAATGGTTGATATATTCTTTTGTTAACCATTATTTGTAATTTGTATCTTGGTGACACAACTTTATTTGGAAGAATTCGTGTTTGTGTTATATGACATCAATTTTGATATGAAAATACACCAAAATCATGCTATGGTAGAAATATTTTGGTTCAAATTCTTTAAGGAAAAAATCATGCATGGTTGACACGACTTTGATTAAAAATTTGATTAGGATTAATTAAACTCATGCATATGATGAAATTGAACCTCATAAGTGATGACTTTTTACACCAAGTGCACTGCATTATCAGAAGTAATAATTTGTCCCTAAAAACGGATATCGATCCCACAAGGAACAATTAAATTATCAAGTACAATATTCACTAAATATAAAATAGAACAATAAAAAGTTGGTTTGAAAATTGTTATAATGGCAAGAATTAGCAAGAAAACAAATCAAAGAGTAATTGCTTCAATTGGAAAAATAGGGATTAGGTTTCATCTTTTCTTACTCTTATGTATTTTGTTAGCATGTTAGCATTAAGTTCTTTGATTGAAATTGATGTTCGTATAAAATTCATTTATATCGATATCTCGCATATAAAATTATTAAGAATGTTTCCTAAATATCGATCTATCGTATACTTATAAAAACAACTTATAATCTCCCTCAGACGTTAATAACAATTAATATTTCAAGTCTATCTCTAGTACTTAAATATGTTAAGTATTATTGTTTAGGTTAGAACCCTAAAAACACCTCTCAGTCAGATTTAAGATTCTCAAACATGTCACAACTATTTAGAAGCAAAATAACAATATCGATAATCAATCAAGAACATAATATTATATTATATTTAAATATCACCTCAATACATAAGAGTTTGAACATATTACTCCCAATTTCAAGTGGTAGAATTAGCCACACATACTTCTAGCACCTTCCATTCTCCCAATTGGTTACAAATCACTCAATGGTGTTTTCCTCTCAATCTGTCACACTAGGGTTGTGCCTCTAGCCCCCTATTTAACCTAATTTACTAGGGTTAGGTGACTTCTTGTGTCGCGCTGATGGACTTATTGATAAAAACATAAAAAATGAACCAATTTGTCTGACGCATTATCACTATGATGAGAATATCTCGCTTAAGCGACAAAGGCTTCGATTTTCGAAAATGCCCCTAGAGCATTCTCGCTTGAGCGAGAATGAACTCGCTTGAGCGAGATCTCCTGTTGCAAAGTTGGATTTTTGTGGTGCTTTTATACATTCTGAGACCTTTTAGCTTTCTCTTTTTAGAGTATAATTCCTCTTTAGTCCAAATCTCCTTTTCTCTAGAAACCTGAAATTAACACCAAATTTGGGAATAAAATGCTCTTATTCAAATAAAGATCATAAAAAATGTAAAAAGGTATAAATTCATAAATTAGGGATTATGTTAAATGTATTTTAGCAATTTATACCCATAACTGCCTATATTTTAATATGAAATATTACTGAAATTAGACACTTATCAATAGGTATTGTAAATATTGTGGAGAATGTAAATTGGATCAACAAACATCATTAGTTGCAAATGACAATAGGAACAAGCAATGATGACAAGAGGATAAGGCCGGGAAGAGCTTGAAACTCTCCACAATCACATTACCATTATTTTTTTTTATGTTGTCATCACAACTTATCAGTATGCCATTAATTTAATTTCATTATGAACGACATAAGTTGGCTTCGGAGATGGGGAGAGTGATTATCTCATGAGCATCAAATTTTGAATTATCTTGATTGTATCTATAGACATGACACATGAAAAATTGTTGCTCATTTTTTCTTAGTAAAACAACAATATCCTAGGAAAATGATGACTTGCATGTAAATGCATGTTGCCTTGATCCCTTATTCAACAAATCAGAAAAAAATTTCTTTCGTAGATTATCTCAACAAGAGCATAAATGGATATGGATCATGCTTCCTTCAAAATAGAATTCATGCATTCAATTAAATTAGTTATCATATGCTCATATCTCTTGCCACCATAATATGCCTGGATCCACTTTTCAAGTGGTATTTTGATTTATCCAAAAAGTTGTCTATTGGAATTCAGGGCATAGCGGATAACATGGCCTAAAGAGTGACGTGTTTCATTTCATAACCTAGTACAAGTTTATAAAACAAATTAAAAAAATTATGTGTATAATGGAAGTTAAGGAATATAAATACCCATGTTTATTAGTTGCCTCTTCAACTCTGTAGTTTTGAACTTCTTGTTGATGTTCAATGCTATATGACACATGCAAAGCATTGATTGCAGGTCATATGCTTCCCAACCAACCTTTGGAGATTGTAATGCTAACAATATGGTCGTTTCTCTGTTATTTATCATGCATACATTTAGTTGGGTGTGACATATGAACACAATTATTGAAAGAACCATATCATGGTTTCCTTTGTTTCTCCTTCAACAATTGCAAAAGCCAAAAAAGATATGTTGTGGTTTCCATCTTGACCAATTGTAGTCAACAAAGTTCCATGATATCTTCCAGCCAAAGATGCTCTATCAACTTGCATTATGGACTTGTAATGGTTAAACTTGTCAATGCAAAGTTTGAAAAATCAAAACACTTGCTTTAAGATGAAACACGATTTGTCTTGGACACCGTTAAGAACAATAAAATGAGTAACATACTACACAATTGTGCCTAGAACGCTTGGTTGTACAACTTTCAACCATTTTTGTAGATGGTTATATGAGTCCTTTCCGTCCTCAAATTCCATTGTACGATCCTTTTATTTTGCAGTCTAGGTTTTTCTGTATGTGATATAATAACCATGATGATTTTTTACTTTTGCAATTAAACTCTTAATCAAGATGGAAGGATTGTCTTCACCGAAATTGACCATAATGGAAGTAATTTTGTTTGAATCCAAATTTATGTTATCTTGGGAAAAGCACGATTGACAAACATGTGTGAGACATTTCACTTTTTTTATCTCCCATTGATCTTGAATTCTGCTATAAGATGCTCAAAGTCATCATTGAAAACCATTGTCACACTATATGAATCTTACTATATATATATGTTTGTCTTTGATTCAACAACAAAAAGTTTGTAACTCTACTCAATGTGGAATTGCTTTATCGCATCCAAAGTAGACTTTTTTGAATTGAAGCACATGCATTCAGTGCCACTATACTATTAAACTAATATGGATGTATCAAGGATGTTGGGCAATCATCCGCCTGCTCCATGAGATTTTCATCTTCCTCCTCGAAGCTGAAATCATTCACCATATCTCTTATAATTGAATATTCTTCGGTTGTCCTAGAATTGCTAGGTACGTGGAAATTGTCCATATGCCAATTGCAAAATATAAAAAGTTATGATCACAAAAAATTGACTGCAAAATTTGATCATAATTTCAAACTTCAAAAAACATATACATGTGTGATTTTGTATGCAACAATGTGATTCACTCTCATAATGAACTCTTTACAATTCATGACATGCTCTTCAACTTTTTCATAAATGTGTTGAGAATGGCATAGAGTGGCCTCTAATATAAGATTTGAAAAGAATGAAATATGGTGTTGGTTGATTGATTTCAATTTCTTTTTACGATTATGTGGGAAAATTGCACTATGAGCTTCTTTAGGAGTGTTTTCTTATCCTTCTCAATCATCACAATATCAAGTTTAACTTCATATTCCAAACCTTGTAGAATGCCTTGTTGAACTAAAAGTATACTTATCTTCAACCGTCACAATCGAAGTCATTAACTCTAGTGAACTTCTCAGTCTCATACTTAGTAAAAGTCATGATGGTTGAATAATTTCATGTTTAACACATCAATTTGTGTTGGACTTCACCACAAAATATAAGAATGTCTACAACACAAACACTAAAAACAGTAAAAACAACAATAAAGGATTAATTAGGAAAAAAAATCAAACACATAAGAATTAACATAATTTAATTAAAGTGTTAATAAACTTTAATTTACATCAACAAGAAAACTTGACTAGGAACGAGTTTTTCTTCCTCACACAAGTTATAGAAAGAACTTAATAGATATTACAACTTCAACATTACTCTTTCAAAAAAGTGAAAACTCGCTCAACAACTCTAAGTTATTAGTTATTGGTTACATCATGCTTCAAACGAGGTGCCTATTTATACAACTAAGTAGTAGTTAACTCCCATGAATAACATTGTGTATTACATAACAAAATTTCATGTTTCACCTAAGACACAAAACACATTGGATACTATATATAATAGTGGATTCAACTGGTTGCACAAGATATTCTCCCATTAGTTGAATTCAAGACATGTTTCATTTGACGAGACACTCTTTATTAGTAGATGAACTCTATAATGAGACGTTTTCACCAAACAATTTATGAAAAGTATATGCATATGCACCATCACAAAACTTTATACAACAAGACAATCACAAAGCTTTATACAACATGACAATAAGATTTTACTGAATTAATCTTTAATAGTAATAAACTTACTCATTCAACCCTACAAAATTCATATATTTTCTAATTATACAATATATTTTGAATTATTTGAATTACAAAACCCTTAACAATAAACAATTTGAATAACATAAACTTAAAAATTACATATATCTTTAACAATATAAAGCAAAATATATTAAACATCTTTAATCATTTCTTACAAGAACATATCATGATCTTTCTTCTTTATCTTATAATTTTCCAAACAATATTTGCAAAATACGAATAGAAAAACACAACAAAATTTTTTTAGATCCTTTCTACAATTAAAAATGGCTCAAGAATAATAATGGAAACCTTACTTTTTATTAAGAAAAAAATTCAATCATTAATATGACGTCTTTGCAACCTTAGAACCCACCTTATGTTGGTTGTTGTAGTTATTTGTAAAATTGTGTCAAACTATTTGTTCTATTTAGGAATGTCATTTGCAAATTTAGAAGAATTCACCCATGCCTCCATGTGGACACACCTGAATCAATAACCATTTAAAAGAGAAAGGAAGCAAATACGAGAACCCTAATTTATTCAATTTGGAGCAGAAGTAATTGACAAACCTTAATTTGTCAATTTAGACTTTTTAACACTTAATCAAAGTGATAACTCACTCCAACTATTATATTTTTTATAAAATTTGTCATTAAGTGAACAATTCAATTGAATTTCAACATTAGAATAATTAAACCGAACCATTTTAAATTTAGATTATGGTATATTGTGAGACTCAAAATCATTTGACAACTGAATTTTTTAATTGTTGCTCAATTATGAAGTTATAATATACTTAATGACTGTATTGGATTCTTTTAACATTTGTTTTTCCTGTCATGGAAATAATCAAATTATACCACTTTAGATTTAGATTATGACACTCAAAACCATTTGACCACTGTAATGTTAATTAAAAATAAAAATACCTTATTCTTTCTTTTAAATCACAATCCATTGTCATGTATTTTTCTTTCTGTTAAAATTTTCTCTTTCACTTTGATACCCACTTGTTAAATTATAATTTTCCTTTAAATTTTAAAACACTAAACTGAACCTTTTTAAAACTAAACGATATCAAAATAAACATAAAAATTAAAGTATTTTAAAAGTAAAATTTAGTTCACATTAAATAATAAAATAGACACAAATAATATTTTTTAACACAAATCCTTAATTATTAAATAAAATAAATACCATAATTTCTATTTAATATTAATTACATATTTATAAAATTATTTATTTAAAAATATATCTAACTTTTTAGCATAATAATATATGTTATTTTAGTATTAAAAAAATCGTTCCTCATTGATAAAAACAATCAACAGTATTCAACGTTAATAATATAAATATAATATAAATAATTAGCTAAATATATTTTCAAATAATTTTAATGTGATTATCTGTTAATGTGATATATTTATTATTTATTTTTTCTCTCTCGTCTTTTATTTTTTTAATACATAGTATTAATAATAGTATATACATATATGAGATTAAAAATATATATTTTTTCATTTAGTAATATATTTTATATATGGAGATTTTTGTTAAAAATTATACGTTTAATGAATTTAAATTTATTATTTAATTTAATGAATATATTATTGCTAATAAAAAAAAGTTATTATTCTTCAAAATAAAAATATTTGTTTATGTTATGATGAAAAGTTATATTTAGTAAATTCGTATTTTGATTATTAAATTTAATAATTAAATGTTTGCAATAAATATATTTAATAATGTAAAAAGAATATTTAACTAAAATATTTATTTCTATATTTATAAAATATTAAATTAATAATGTTAAACACTATTAATACGTAACCAAAAAAACAGTAAATTACACGCGTGTAATTTGTGAAGCAGCATTTAATAATATAATTATAATAGTTATAATTTAACAATATAATATAATTATTAGCGCGCGTGTAGTTAATCCTGTGGTGATGTCTTGTCTGTACTTTGAATCGGTGAAACAAACGAAACCAAGATGGCGTCCATGCGCTTCCCTTTCTCGTTTCCTCAGCCCCAACCGCCTCAATTTCCTCGCCCCTTCACCGCATTTGCTGCTGTCGCCGCCGTCGCCGGAGCCTCCGCCGCCGTCGTGGCTGTCTCATCCTCCGACCGCCCCTTTCTCCGGAATGCCCTGAATTCCTTCTTCTCTTCTGGCCACTCGTTGCCTCTCTGGGGTTCACTCAGTTTGGCCGACAGTGGAGTTTCCGTGCTTGAATCAAAGACCGGAACTTCCTTCCCTTCGGTTCTAGCCTCTTCTCACAAACTCTGCGGAATTGGGTTGCGAAAAAAAAGCGTATTGGGATTGAAGAACATTGATGTATACGCATTTGGTATGCCATTTTACTTTCTCTCCACAACCATCACCCTCACCAATTTAGATGCAAAAACAACATCAAAAAAGGATCTTTTCCCAATTTAGGATGATTTTACTTTGGTCAGATGAAAAAAAAAATGTACGTAGAATCCCTTTTAGATGCAGTATCAGCAATTTTTTTATAACTTAATTTTACTAATTTGTCACAACTTTCATCTGGGCTGGGAAAAGGTTAAAGGAAAATGTTAGTTTTGAAATGTATATGGAACAGTGATCAAGCGACAATCCGACCTTTTATTGAATTTGGAAATTTGTGTTGTTTGTTGCAGGTGTTTATGCTGATGATGATGACATAAAGACTCATCTTTCTGAGAAATATGGGAAGTTCTCTGCGTCTGAATTGCAAGGCAATAAGGAGTTTATTGGTGATCTTATGGACAATGATATATCCATGACAGTTAGGCTTCAAATTGTGTATGGGAGATTGAGCATTCGTTCTGTGCGTAGTGCATTTGAAGAGTCTGTAGGAAGTAGGCTGCAGAAATTTGGGGGATCAGACAATAAAGAATTGCTTCAAAGGTGAATAGTTCCTTCAACTGGCAATCTTATTTTCGTATGTTAGAATTAGTCATCACATGTATGTGTGTTTGGTTTAATGTTCGAATGCTGTAGTGGATAAAAAACGTGAAAAAACCAGAAGCTTGTACGTATAGCTTTTCACTTGACGTGGGCGCAGATATGAATTTGCTATTATGCAACATGAAACCAAACATGCATTACTTCTGTAGAACTTGTCGTGAAATTGCATATTTATGATTGAACCCTCCCTTTCACACACAAAAACTTGCAAAATGTGTGTAAAAAATGTAAGTATGAGCATATTGTTGTAACACTTCAGAACTCCTTTTAACGTTGGGTCAGTTGGCTTTTGTTGGATATTAAATTTGAAGCTTTTTTCTTTTTGCTTTCCCTTTTCTTCTCTAGCTCTAGTGCACTGTTTGCTGCTTCAAAGGAAGGAAATCATTTGTTTGCAAAGGGGGAGAGGGAGAAAAATAAGACTGTTAAACTCAAATGTTAAAGTTAAATATAATTTAGTCCGGCATAACCTAAGTTTTAATTACAGTCTCTTCCCTCCAAATTCTCCCAATATTGGAGGGGAGGATAACCAATGAAAGGAGAAAATTTGGCCCCTTCCCATCTTCTCCAAATATTTGAACCAAACAAGCCAATTTTAAGCCTTTTGCTCTATTCTATATCTATCCAACCAAACACTATGCAACTCAAAGATATCTCTCTATCATGCTTTAAACTTAAAATGTATTTTATAATTATTGTTGATATATGTTAACTTTGTTCATAAAACGTAACTTTTTCCATCTAAATGTGTGAGAATTTTCTTTTGCATATTATCATTATACTTTACTGGCATGCTGTGGTGTAGGTTCACTTCTCAGTTTAGAGATGAAATCAAAATACCCCGTGGATCTGTAATTCATCTCTCAAGAGACAAGGGCCACGTTCTTCGCACCTCAAGTAAGTCATCTTTCTCTGTCTGCATTTCTATCTCAAGTTTCAGAATTATAATAGTGCACAATATTTTTCCTGCTTCATGTGTTCTGTACTAGGAAAAATCTGGTCTTATAGGACTCAGAAGATCAACTGAGAACTCATGAATATGTTTATTCTCTCTACCACTTTCTTCAATTTAGAACTGAATCTAACTTATGGGGTACCCCATTATACACCATACCAAATTGGCTACATGAAGCCTATGTATTAAACAGAAAGAAAATAAATGATGATATGTTGTTAATACATTTCCCATAAAAGGAAATGGGTGGAATTAAACAACTACTACTCTTCTAACTTCTGTAACTGAAAGTTTTATTATGAGAAAGAGTTTTGTTTCTAAGAATTCAGGTTATGTTGAAACATGGATGAGGTATTTTCTCATTTTATAAATTGAAATGAATCTTTTGAGAAATTAGCATTGGTGTCCGACAGTAATATCAGGGTCACTGTAATAGCTAGTATAAATAGCTCAAGTAAAGGTTTCATTTTCATATACAAACTTTGAATTATATAGTATCTCATACAATACACCTCGGTGGCGAGGTTGTCATTCTTTGGAGACGATTTTAAGCGTTTAACTTGGGAGACCTTTCAAAAAGTGGTACAACAGTGTGCTGCATAAATGTTCTTCAAACAATGCAAATCTTAACACCTTGCATTAGGTGTTTTAATCACTTTGTGTTATTAAAGAAAATGCTCTATATTTTGCTTACATTGCAACACTAATTTTTGATCCTATTTCTTGTAGTTGATGGACAGGAAGTGGGAAGCATCAAGAGTAAACTCCTATGTAAGTCAATTCTAGATTTATATTTTGGTGAAGAAGCATTTGATAAACAGGCCAAAGAAGAAATTGAGCACAACGTGGCTTCTTACCTCTAGAGGTAGAATATTAGAGTTGGAATAATCTTTAAAACATGGATTATGTACCCTTGTTAAGTTTTTTACTATACAGTGTCCCTAATTAATAATATTTTTCAGCTTTTAAGTTAATTATTTGAATAGGAAATTTATTTGGAAGATCTACTTCAAGAGATTCACATTAAAACTTAATCATTTTGAATAGAAATTTGTTTGTCATCTTTGTAATGAGAAGCTATTATTATTATTCGGCTAGATGTTACATTCTAGTCTATAACTGAATCTAGTCATGGTGTAAGCTTAGTTTAGAACGTATTTACTGAATCATAAAATTAGATTTATAATAACTGTTTTGACATTTGACCTTTCAGAATTTTGAGGATTATAATTTATTATTATAAGTGCACACATTAACTTGAAAGAATTAGGAAACACTCCAAAAAAAGGTAACAATACTTTTCTTAATTCTCCACTCGTTAACCTAAATCAGCTTAATTTATGATAAGAGTGGATTCTTAAATAAAAGAAAGGCTTAAATCCACTTTTGGTCTCTTTAGTGAATATACAATTTTGGCCTATAAAATATAGTTAAATTTTATGAATCAAGAATTTGAAAAAAAGATTAATTTATATGAACATATGAATTTAATAAATAAAAATAAATTGAATAAATATTCTCTTTTAAAAATCACTAGAATGTATATTATTATTATTATTATAATACTATTTTTATAAAACTTGATATATTTCTAAACTCTATTATTTTAATATAATAAAAATTCATATACACGTGCTCTCTTTATACATGTTTCCATTGATTTAGTATGAATATTATAAAATGAAATTATGGTAATCTTTAATAAAAGAATATAAAACATTGAAAGAAAATAAAGAGATGACTGCAAATGAAAATATTATAAACAGTTTAATGAGAGAGAAAAAAAAAGTTGAAAATTAATGAGACTGATAATTCTATTATATATTTTTATCTCTTTCTATCGCTTTTCTTATTTTTCTAATTAAAGATTTTTAATTTATTTTTTATATACTTTTACTCTATTAAATTATTTTCATTTTTCTTATTTATTTCCTTTTTTTTTTATCAAATATACCATTCACAACTCGAACGGAATTAGCCACCTGAATGGAATTTTCAATAATTTCAATGGATAAATATATTTTTTCATCTCTATTCTTTTGCAAAACTCTTTTGGTCCTCAAACAACAATTTTTAGCATTTTTAACTCTTATACTTCTTTTCTCTGAACATTTTTTAGAAAAACATTTATTGATAGTCAAGTGAATTGTCATATCACCAATCTCACATGTAATATTTTTAATAAATTATTTTTTAATTTACCAAGTTGTAAAATTCATCTAATGCAATGACATTTCAAGAATTTGAAGAAAATGAATTAGGTCTAAATTTTTCACTTGCTAATCCTAAGCTATAAAGTTGTCCTCTTTTGTTCAATCCTTCGACAATACTGTAGAATATGTCATCATCAAATAGATGACTAGACACATCATTATTTGATGTGTCTTGAGATGAATCTTTGTTGAGAGTAAGTTTTTCATAGTCATTTTGAAAAAAATAAAATAAAATTCAATATAAATTATGTATAAATGTAATATAAATATTGTATTAAAAAATGGAAGTGATAAAACAATTATCCAACTTATAACAATTTTGTAGGTCTAGGAGGAGACCCATGCACCAATTTTAACCATTTTATGGATCTTTTGAAAAAGATACCAACATGTTAGAGTGATGTTTGACTTTTGTTTTAGAAATTAAAACAAGCATGTTAGTTGCATTTGTAAATGAAATGAAAAATAAAACTAAATTATATTTCGACGAGCTTTGTCTATGGATTCTTCGTCCCCTATGATGCATTTACCATCAATGCATACTTGGAGACAAGCGAGTACTCGTCAAGTTGCATATCAAATCTCGATGACTAGGTCACCCTCGTTCAATTTCAGAGTTAGATCACATACTATGTTTGAGGGTATGCAACTTTGAGTATGGAGAGTGGGAGAATGCGGTACCATTGTGTATTTAGAGATCACATCTCAATACCCTTTCAAATATTAGGATGAGCTTTGTTTGCCAACATAACTCGTACCATTCACACTTCCAACATCATCACTGATACTGAAAAGTTTATCTTTGAAACACATTGCATGATGACAATAAATGTCGATGACATTATCTCTCGTTGAATCAAATAGTTTATCAGCCTCACACTCACTCTTTCTATCTTGGGTTGTCTAAATCCTTTACGATTAATGTGGATCCACCATATGCATAATCATATGCTCCTTTGCATCCACTGATTACATGCTTTTTATTTGACATTATTGTTTTCCTACCGAGGACATTGATAGTTGTCGTTGAGCAGTCAAATTAAATATGATTCCAATGTAGACCTATCTAATGCTAAAGAGATGATAGTATAATTGTGGTCAGATTATCCCAAGTTGTCTCTCAACGAATTCAATAGTAAAATTAGTAGATTGGTGTTTAAAATCTATCTGCAGACAATAAAAGTTAGCAATAACAATAAAGATAAAAGGGGGTTGAGATAGTTGTGCAGAAAATATAAAAGATATTAAAATAGCAATTAAAAAGCAGTTGATCCCCAAGTTCTTCCACCATTGAATTCTTCACAGGTTCTCTAAAGATTAATCATTTCTCAATCCTCCAGTAAAGTTAAATCAGATTGAACATTCGTCAATCTTATTCAACTGAAACTCACTCGTAAAGCATGCGTCTACTGGTTTAATCAATACTTACTTTGTTCCATGCGTATACTCCATGGGAATGCTTATCTCCTCTTTCTTGAATCACGCACCCAAGAAATTAATTAGATCAATGTGAACTAACTAAGAAATCAAAGTTTAAGATAAGGAAGACTATCAATCATGTGTTCAAGTACAACCTCTCACAAAAACCAGTTCTCCAATAGATTAGAATATTAAAACAAGTGTTATAGAGAATTAAACATGAGAAACTTTTATTGAACAAAACCTTAGAACTCAATGGGGAATTACAAAGGAATCAACTAAAAAAGTTTAGCCTTCCATGCGGAGGAAAAACAAAAGAATTACAAAGAAGAAAATAAACTAAGAAAATCCTATGAAAAATCCCCCTTCTCCTTGATGCTTGTGTCATTTTATAGGTTTTTCTACTCCAAGGATCTTGGGAAAATATTGTAGTTTAGATTTTGTTAATAATTTCCAACTTTCCAAAATTCTTGTATTTTGCAGAATATTTGCTTCCAATTTTTTTTTTTGAGATATTGCAGATTTTATTTTCTCTTTCTTTTCCTCAAAATTTGTTTTCTGTTTTGATTTAAGAAACAACTTGGACTTTTGCTTTGGCCCATTCACAAAGGTAGACACTTCCTTCAGACCATTTACTTTAAAAATACAAAATTAACAAAAATAATAGTTAAGGCCCAAATAAACCCAATTATATGAATATTAATTAAAACAATGGATTTATTTATTATTATAGTCCAATAATATATGATTAAGGCTATTAAGTGTGAATAAATATATGTTCATCAGACATCCAACTACATCCGCAAGTACCACCACCACAAGTAGCACTCTCTCTAACATCGTATGACATTCAATGGGTCATGACTGCAATTTAAGTCAATCACATGGTCATTTATGCAAATAAAAAGGGCATTAACATGGTCATCAACACATTACATGAATTCTCTCTCCATCGTCATGTCCTATGAAACAACAATATGTTGCTCGTGTTGATTGGCTAACAAGGTTTGTATAACAACTTGAGCTCTAAGGAAACTAACACCGCAAATGATGATTACGATGATGAGAATGTAAATGACACAAATTAGGCTATTATGACTTTTTTTAGTTTTTTTTATATATGTTATTGTAAATTTAATTTTTAGTAATGAAATTTTAAAATTTAAGCTTTGTGTGCATCTTTTCCAATACTTTAGTAAATATATATTACAATCAATTATCATTTTCTAAAATGAACTATTACACAAATTTTTTGAAGATAATTTAGTTAGTTAATTAATTATAAATTAATCACTTATTCACTTGAACAATTAACGTATTATCGTTTTAGTGAAAGTTTATATTTGTTTAAGCAACAATAAATTAACAATTTTTTTTACAACATAACCTCGTTTCAAATACCTTTTATCTTACTTAACACTACAAGAAAATCATGAAATATAAATTAATTTTTAGTGACAAAAAATAATTAGTTACTCTAAATTAGAGACAATTTTAGATACTAAAAAAATTTTGGTTTCTAAATTAATTTCTATTATTGTTAAATGGTTTCTAAATTGATATCTAATTAGCAACCAAGATTTTTTCTACCAAATTTAGAAACTAAATAATTGGTAGTTAAAACTTTGGTTGTTATTTAGATACCAATTTAGAAATCATTTAACAATAATAAAAACTAATTTAGAAACCAATTTTTTATTTATTTCTAAAATGGTCTCTAATTTAATTACGTACTATAGCAACTAATTTTTTTCTTCTAAAATTGGTTTTTATTTCAGATTAATTTTTTTTTCTTCTAAAATTGATTTCTATTTCAGATTTTTCTTGTAGTGTAAGCCTATCTATTTAAGTAAAAGATGATATTCATTTAAACAACAATAACTTAATAATTTTTTTTGACAACACACTCTTGCTACAAATGTTTGGTTAAACAAAACTTTACGGATGTTTAATCAATGATAACTTAATCATTTTTTCATTAGGTATTTTTACTTCAAACACCTTCACTCTCACTTGAGCAGTGTTTTTTTAAAGCGATAATAATTTTGCCTTCAGCGAACACTAATCTCTTTATTGCTTAAAGTAGAGTTTGACATGTTTAAGTAATTATTTTTTATGACAACTTTTATGATGTATTGGATGTGATACTTGATTATGTCGTTTAAAAAATTGTCATATATTCTTTTCACATACTTTGCGACAATGTTTATAAAATAATTTTGGAGATGAATATTTGATCTTACAAAATTTTATCACTGATACAATTTTGTGACGACTTTTCGTGATGTAGTATTTAGAGATGACATGTACTCGTAAAAAAATTGTTGCAATAATTTATAAAACAAACTTTATTACAGATTATATTTTCTTCACATAATTTGTCACTATTTGTAATTAACGTTTTGTTGTCCCGAAAATCCTTTTTTTTTCTTTTGTAATGATTAAAAGATTTGATTACAAACTAAAAATATTTTTTACAAAACGTGTAGTAAAAAAATATGTAATTCTAGTTTTAATTTTATTTTTCTTTAATTATATAATTATTATTAATAAAAACTAATTTTAGAAAAATAAAAAAAATAATTACTGATTATATTAATTAATTATTTTTAGAAACTAACAAAATTATTAATATATAAAGTAGTTTTTATTATTAATAAATAATTTTTATATAAACTGATATCTATACAGAATCACACCAAATAAAAAACTAAAACAAGTAGCTAGACTTTATCAAGCTGCTTAGAAAATAGGACATTATGGCCTGAAAGAAAGAAAAAAAAGGGGAAAGTGGAATAAAATCAAATCAAATTTGATTGAGTCAGTGTTTAGTATTGAATCGGGGACGGTTTTTGGTAACATGCTTGGTTAGTTCTTTTAAATTGAACAGGAATTTTGGATATGGAATCCTCTTATTATATTCATCAAACATTTTTAAAGCCATATTCGTTAGATGTTACTGTTAGAGTTCAGATGATTATGATGTTTGTTGTGTCAAAATCAAATAGAAAATTCAGCACCTGGTAAATTTTTTCACGCTGGATTCTTTTTCCCTTTGATTTCATTGCATTCTCAGGTATAGAAACAACAAGATAGCCGTTTCAGCACACTCATTCTAACGGAGCTAAAAGGGAAAATTACATTATGAACGTGACACTTGTTATATACATTTTTACTGATTTACATCACTCTTTCAAAGAGAACTTTTTCAATATGAGAGTTTATGGTCTCTGGATCACAGTATGCTCGGTAGTAGAAGCCCTTGGCCACTGTGAGGAATGAATTCTTCACATTGGTGTGCACCCCATCTGAGGAATTTTGGAGCACCAATTGCACAAGTTCTTGCATGTCAGATTCTATTTGAGGGGTAGTCATGTAGGTTGTCCTCTTGTGGCTGCCACTATCATGTGCCTGACAATGATCACAGAAGTTGGAAAATTCGGATCTGGAACTTAATCTAAGCATAGGATTATTCAAATATATAAAAGTGATTTGTAACTTTTGTTACTAACCTTGCTGCTTTGATAATTACGGAGTCCATGACAGACTCTATTAGTGGTTTGGAGCAACCTCTGGTACTGTGGATTCAGCTGTAGTTCTTCTGACCAATAGCCAGCCATTACATTTATGATTTGCACAATCAGCTCACCTTCTCTTTCCAAGCTGTTCCCTTCATTCTGCCAACTTGATAGCCAACCCTGCCACTGGTCATTTCATAAAACATCTTAAAGTTTTAGCAAGAAATTTTAAATAATTTGTTAATCTAAAAAAATGTTTTCTGTTCTATATTCCATTTTATTATAGTAATGATGTTAAACTTTGTTTCCATTTTCTAATATTCGTTTAAAAACAATGAAACCAACAAATTTATTTTCACACATTTTGTAATGAAACTTTTTGAATGTTTCTCAGAAGTGCATAGAAAATTCCGAAGGGTTTCCACTCACTGCTTGATTCAAATAATGGGACAATTCACAACCATGACTCCGAAGCATTTCGAACCCAAGGTAATCAAGGTTTGTCAGCAAAATTTCCAGGAGTTCTTCCTCTCTCTTGTTCTTGTTCAACTTCCTGCAGCACACATTCAACACAGGTTTTGTTATGTCACTACTATTATTTTAACATATGTTTATCTTCTAACAAGCACAAAGTTTTGCGCAATAAGGAACTCGAAGTTAATCAAACACATAGCAGATAGGCATGCACAATAATTGGGTAATATATAGGACAGACAACGATTCAGAGGTTTAGTTACTTGTTGGATAAGTTTCGTCCGTTAATGCTTTTGTTGAACAAATCTACAAAAGCACTCCTAGTTTGTTCATCTGTTATGTAGGACCCAAGTGTCTCGAGCAATGTTGCAGTTTTAGCCCATGCAAGTCTCTCTCGAGACCTCTCAGGCTCAAATATGCTGGCTGCTGCTATAAAGTAAGCAAATAGTAGACTTTGTTTGTTCAATCCAAATCTCTCTAGTCCTGCTTCCGAGTACCACCTAATATACAATGCCATTGAAAATATTGGAATTCATTTGGCTGTTGTCTCAATTTGTCAAATTAATTAGTAGAATACAATGTAATGGAGTGTTTTCTGGTTGATTATACACTCACCTTTGGATTTTTTCCCATTCTGCACAATGCACTGCTTGACAGATGCTGTAGTCCAATTTTGCAAGCTCGAGATAGACATCATTGTTCACGAAGGGCATCCTGTTAAAGAAGAACAAGAAGTGTGTTCGTTTATCATTTTATCACTTTTATATCAATAAAAATACCCCAGTTTGAAACATAGAATATTGTGTTTAAATTCTACTTTTGACTTTAAAAAATAGGAATGTCAAGGACTCAAATCTAGATGACTTGTTAAAGACCGTATATTATTTTATTATAAACTATCCATGTCTATATTAAAAGGTTGGGTTATAAAGTAAGAAAATTTTCATTTATATGAAAAAATTATAACAAGTGAAAAAAATAGGCTGAAAAGAGAAATGGAAAAGTAGAAACGATAAACAATATATAGAAAAAAAGATAATATTAGTTACATAATTTTCATGTATACACAAACTGAAGATATAAGAATAAGTATATATGAACATGTCCCTTAAAGATTATATTTGTTGAAAGTGATAGAGGGACTGAATACTTTACTGTTGACAAATGAGAACTGCACTTTGACCAGGATCTAACAACTGATAGTTATATTTGATATTTTTTAATGAACTATGCATGTTTTATATTTAATCATATTACAAGGTTGGTACCTATAAAGGGTCTTGCCAATCCAAACGTCACTGCTACCTCCATATTGTTCAAGGTAAAATCTTGTCTCCACTCTTGGCAAGCTAGCATACCAGGGCATGTCCAGAGCATAACCCACCTGTAAGAAAAAAAAGTCAAATTACATAATCCACATGTCTAATAAATTTATCAATATTATGATCATAAAATAAATACTTCTAACCACGTAAATTTATACATATTTGTGTTGTTTTTGTCCGTGTATTATCTACACATGCACATAAAGTACCTAGTATAGATTTTCATTTTTTAAAGTTTTAGGTAAGTTACATGGTATTGGAACAAACCTCGCCAGGTAAATCTTTTGTTATGATCCATTTATCTAGGAGCTCATTTGCTTCACGTTTCTCACTTAAAAATTTGGCTGAGAAGTTCTTGGCATCCTCAAGAATCTTCTCTCCTTGAAATAGCACTTGAGATGCTCGAAAGAGATTGAACATTCCTGTCACAGCTTGGTTTGACTGCCCAGAAAAGCAGAAAAATTCCCCATTTTTCTCAAAGTGCTTAAACACACCTACCAAAATTTGCATCAAAATTAAAGCACTTTAGTTGGGAAAATAATATCTCTCTAAGCAATAAGAAAGATAGGTGGAAAGCATGAAGGAACTAAGCGATATGTTAGGTTTTGTATATACAAATAACTCACTGGCTGAAACTTGGTGCCCATGCAACCTTAGAAGTCTGAATCCCATTGCTGTGTCATCTATATCTTGAACCTCTGAATTCCTTGCCCAGCAAATACCCTTCTCAGTCCAATATCTGAAAAGTTGTGTTCTGATTAACTTGCAGAAAACAAGCTCCTTTTTCTCCCTCACACATTTATCCTATTTATTCTAAATAAAAATAAGTAATTAAATATTATTACTATAGCAGAATATTTAATATATCAGGATTTAAAAATACCATTTAATTTTAATTTCTTATACTTGTATTCATAACATCTCACATACCTTGAAACATAAGCGACGCAGTCTTTGATCTCTGACTGAAAATATCTTGAAATTCCAAGACGATCAAGTCTATCGAAGATCCATGTGCGTTCAAACAAATCCACCGGGTAGACATTAGGAACTGAATGTAAAACAAATCCATATTATCTAACAGAATTATTCGATTTAACTCGCTATTTTTTCTCTTCTTTTTCTTCTCAATCTAACTAATAAAGATATCTTCATGAAAATATTTCTCTATTTTTTAATAAATAATATAACTTTGAATTGTTATATTTCTTGTTGATATTTTTACTTAGAGGAAAAAAGAAGTAAACATCTAAATAATATTTATAATATTATTCAAAAATGTGGTTATATATATATATTTACACCAAACAAAAAAAAAATATTTGATTTGAATTTTATATATATATAAACAAGTGTGTTCCGTGTGTTCATGCATGTGTGAAAAAGGGAAATAAATTATTTATTTGTCTTTAAAGTTAATTCAATTTAGTTATAAGTCATCACACCAACTCAATTGGAAAATACTGTGTTAGATAAATTTTCTTTTCATAATTATTTTGACTGACAGTACTCTATATACGTATATAGAGTGTAAGAAAACACTAAAAAAAATCAAAATCTTAGAAATCAAAATAATTAGTTGTAATAGTAACTAAATTAGAAACCATTTTAAAAATTAAATGAAAAATTGGTTTCTGAATTAGTTTATATTATTGTTAATAAATTTTTAAATTGGTATCTAATTAACCACCAAAGTTTTAACTACCAATTATTTAGTTTCTAAATTTGGTCTTAAAATCTTATTAAAAATTATTTAACAATAATAAAAATTAATTTAGAAATCAATTTTTTATTTAATTTCTAAAATGATTTCTAAAAATGAATTTTTATTTCATTATTTTATTGTAGTGAAATTAGCAAAATTTTACCTCCACCATTGAACTTCTGAAGTGTTTTATCCAGGTATTTGTGAGCACTTTCATCCTTAGTTTGTATGAGAGCATAAGCTGTGGAGGATGGAGAGAATAAGAATGACCCGTCTTGGCACTGCAACTTCAGTAGCTGTTTCCAGTCTAAATTTTGCATTCCCTCCAAACTATGGAGCAGTGTTGTAGGCTCTTTGTGCAGAATCTCTCTTGGTATTCTATCCCACACGCACCACACATGTATGCAACTAAAATATTAGATTCCACTAAAAACAAAACTAGAATAAAAAATGCACAAGAAAACATCAATATTGCATCCAAGGTCAGAAGAATTCATTTATACTTCTTAAGCTTCACGTCTCTCATCGCAATGATGTTTTTCAAGATAGGAGACTCATCTGGCACTTCAACATCCAAACTTCTAGCTAAATCTAGAAGAGAAGGGAAAGTAATTTCGAACCCGATTGGCATATGTTCTGGATTTTCATCCTGAAGCTTGTACAGATTCTCTTTAAAAAACTTCATTCCTGTTGCACATGAATCCATATATATTAAATTAATGTGGCAATCAGAATATATATTAAACTATTTCTTTGGCATTTTTTGTACAAATTTCTCTCACCTTTTTATTCTTTCTAAGTTAAAAGTGAAATAGTTTGAAGTGATATACAAAAGACATGATTGAGGATGAGAAAATAAACGTCGGCAGAAAGGAACTTTTTGAAAGCAATAATTAAGTTCATGAATGTAAAATTACCTTTCTCACACTTTTGAGGGTGCATGTTCCATGATCTTAATGCAAGCACACAAGCTAACGTGTTAAGAATACGATCATGGGCAATGAATAGTTCAGCGTCTCCCCAGGAACCGTCGTGCAGCTGGTTATTTGCAATCCATTCAATACAGGAAGGGAACTGAGGAGAATTGGTGTCCTCAACATTTTTCACTAGAGCAACCCATGCAGTGTCATATGCTGATATTGTAATTGCTCCATCTTCCTTTGAGTCCAATATTAATTTTACCACATTTATTTTCTTCTGTATCTCCTTTGTTACCAAAATATTCAAGGCTACAAATCAATATCAGATGTCAAAAATGTGATAGAAGCAAATCAAATGGAGAAACATACCAGATTAAGACCTTCCTTGTCTATATTACCATCCTTCAAGATATTGTCCTGAGACACTTCAGCAACAATTTCTGCAAAATAGAATAACTTTATTAATTTTTTATACAGTATAGAATAAACAGTTACCAAGTCAACTTATTTCAACTCAATGATTATATAATTATGTGATGATATTGGTAACATCACCTAGAGTCCGAGAGCATATTGGTTGAACTCCACTAGTCTTGGTATGTTTGCTTTCTGTGAATAGGAGGGGAGGACGAGTACCTATTGGAAATTCAAAGAGATGTTCTATAGTATGCATTTGAATTAAAGGTTTGTTTCACTACTCTAACAACAGTATCGCAGAATATAATTTATAATAAGAATCACAGAAAACTCATTTAATAAAAAAATAATAAATGTTCATCCATTTTCTTAATTTAGTTTTTCCTGATCACATTTTCTTTTCATCAGCTTGTATTTACTATTTTTATTGTAGCTCTTCTCTTTCAAGCCTAGTTCATCCAAAGTTGGGTGATAGATAGCTTTGACTTCACGCACAATGAAAAAAAAAGAGAGTGAACGATCAGTGTCATGTGTCTCTTCATCATGCATATAGTGTAAAACCTACTTCGACAAACTTCACATCATATTATAAAGGTTGACTTCTGTATAAATAATTATGTGGTCTATTAGGAACCATGCATAATTTTGGAGGTTATACCAGTTGAACTTTAACTAGTGGAAATGAAGAAAATCAAATTAAAACAAATCGCAGGATTAAAAGAAAAGATAGACACATGACGTACCCCTGAAAATACCGTATGATGATCGAATGTAAGAACAAACAGAGTTAAAAGATTTAGCTGCAGGTGTGGCACATGATGAAGGAAGCCTGTGACTGAGAGTGAAGGCAAATTGAGAAGCCATGGGTGCACCAGTTCTTGGGAATGGTTTTGGATTTGTTGTGGAGAATGGTGGGTAAATCAGGAAGCATTACAATGTATATTTATACCAATGGTAACCCAAACCAAGTAATGTGAAAATCGTTTTCCATCCACCTCACTAGCATTTTGGTTCGTGTATTTTGCCGCAGTGTAAAACTGTGACTATCTTTTTCAATTTGGTAAAATTTTGAACCATTATGTTCGTGTACATCTCACCTCTTTTCTTTTTTGAATGGTCCACATTTCACATATTTTCTAAATGCTTTGAACTGTGTTGCCGTGGTGGTGATGCCTTAACCAGAGTCATTCTTAGTTTGACCAATTTTCCACAATTGATGCTTTACCTAACATATGATAAATACAATTTTTATCCTTTTTAATGCTGATACCTAGGAGTAATGCATTGGATTCTTCAAAATCCAATCAAAGATTTAATCCAAATCCAAAATAAATGGATTAGAATTAAAATTTATATCTATTTTAATTACATTAAATTTATTTAGATAAAAAATCTATTTAAAGTGGATTAAATTTAGATTAAATCTATTTTGTCAATTAGATTAAATCAATTTCGATTTGGAACGGACTAATCTGACTAAATCTGGGTCTAAGCTGTCGACCTGGATCTGGACGGACTTGACCACTCGGCTAGACCTAGACCCAAGCTGACTCGACTAGACTTGGACCTGGGTCGAATCGGGTCGACCTGGGCTCAGGCCGACACCACTCGACATAGGCCTAGACCAACTTGGCTCTACATGGGTTTAGGCCGATTCAACTTGACATGGGTTCGGGTCAGCTCACATCGACATGGGCCCGACTGACTCGGCTCAACATGGACTTGAGCCGACTCAACTCTACATGGGCCCGGATTGACTAAGTTCGACATCGGCCTGGACTGACTCGACTCTACATGCGCCCAGGTCGACTCGGCTCAACACTAACCTGACCAAGTGGACTCGACATGGGCCCGGGCCGACCCAACTCGACATCGGGCGGGGCCGACTCGGCTCGACATGGGCCCGGGCCAACTCAGCTCTCTATGGCCCCAGGCCGACTTGACTCGACATCAACCTAGACCGACTCGGCTCGGCATCGGCACAGACCGACTTAGCTCGACATCGGCTCGGACCAACTCGGCTCGACATCAGCCTGAACTAGCTCGGTTTGACATGTTCCCGATCCGACTCGGCTCGACTTCCGCCTGAACCGAATCGGCTTTACATCAACTAGGACTGACTCAACTCGACAACGGCCAGATTCGGCTCGAAAAGATCCCTAGTCGTCGATCTTAGCTCGACATCAGCCCGGATCGATTCGACTTGACATCGACCTGAACCTATCCGGCTCAACATGGGCTTGGGCTGACTCAACTCGAAATCGGCCCGGATCAACTCAAATCGACATTGGCCCATACCGACTCGGATCGACGTCGACTTGGACTGACTCGGCTTGACATCGGCTAAGGCAAACTCGTTTCGACATCAGCCGGGGCAAACTCGGTTTGACATCGGCCCGGGCCAACTCGGCTCGACATTGGCTCGAACAAACTCAGATTGATAGGGACGCGGGCCGACTCAACTCAACATGGGCTCGGGTCTACTTGGCTAGACATGGGCCTGGACTGAATCGACTCAACACGGGCCCGAATCTACTTGGCGTGACCTGTGCCAACTCGACTTGGGCTTTAGGCCACTCAGCTCGACTTGGGTCAGGGTTTACTCAGCTTGACTTTGACATGGACCAACTCTGCTTGACTTTTGTCTGGGCCAACTCGGCTCGAATTTGACCCGGACCGACTCGACTCGACTTTGACCCCGACCAAATCGACTCGACTCGACTTTGACCCCGACCAAATTGACTCGACTCAACATGGATTGAGGTTGATTTTGTTCGACCTGAACCTAGATTGACTCTTCTCAACCAATATTCTACATTTTTAAATGCAAATTATATTTATTGTCTATTATTTTTAATTAGGTACTAATATCAAGAATTGATAAATTGTTAATAGAATATGTAATGCATTGATGCATTAAGTGTGTGAAAAAAAATCAAATTGTTAAATTCAATCTATAATTATCAAATATATATTATTGATTTTATTTAAATTCAAATTTATTTTTTAGATTTTAAATTTAATCCATTTAACTAAATTTTAAATTAAATATTTATTTAGATTTAAAAATCAAAATCTAACTCTCTTACTTGCGGATTTGGATTTGCCGCCATTGCATCCACTCTTACACATGTTACATGTTGCTTTCTTCCATGATGGTAAATAATTCTCCCTTATGAATCATTACTCAAATCTTTTAGCAATTGTTAAGTCGTTTGTTATACTTTTAACACTAAATTACACTTTCATCACTGTCTTTTTTTTAGAGAACTACCAAAAGACCCTTAGCTTCTTTTAATAACATTATATTTTGGAAAATATGACATTATTGTATGAAATTAAATTTATTTATTTTTTAAGATAATGTTTGTGTTGACGAATTTGTTAACTTAAGTTTTATAATTTCATTGGTATAATAGACTCTATCTCATCTATTCTTAGAATTCTTTATTAGTAAGTATAAATTACCTAAATATCTTTTTTTTTAAGTTTTATTATATAAGTATTGACCTAGTTTTTTTATATTTGTTTGTATTTTTTTTTTTAATAATATTTTTTTCAATGACACATTATTGTTGATATTTGAAATATCAACTAGCTGAGATGTCAAGTTTTATAGTGATGTATAACATGATAATTTTTTTATAAAAAAATATATATCTAAATATATTTTGAAAACTATAACCATGGTTAAACCAACACATTCAAAAAAAAGAAACTATACACTATATGTGATATAAATATTAATTTGACACATTTAACATCATAAAAATGTTGACTTTGACATTAATAATTAGGTAGCCAATTTGGGATTGTGAAGCTATAAAATGTCATACAAAACTTGCCTTTCATTTTCGGTACATTTCTAAATGCATAGAGCTGTGTCGGTACAAATAATGAATCATTCTTTGACCATTCTCTCATAATTCATGATATTTTACCAACCACCATAAATAGATTTTTTACTGTTTGATAACAAATGTTCAGATAAAAATATTGAATGAGGAGCATTTAATTATTTTCACTACTAATGAAAGATAAAATAATAAATAGCCTAAATTTTTTAGAGTAAATATTTAAATTTAAAAACCAATAAGATCTTTACTTCTTAATAAAAAAACATTTATTACTATTTTTAATTATAGTATTACTATTAAGGTTTGATAAAGTTTTCTAAATTATATTTTAGTTTAATAGGCTTCTATATTGTGTAGTTATTGTTTCAACCAAAAAAACATCTTTCATATGCTTTTAAAAATAATTTCTACGAAATTCAATAAAATTATTACTCAAATAATTTTTTATTGAATATTTTTTTTATATAATTAGTGTATATATAAGTTTTTAAATTATGTTCTGTTATTTTTATGATAATTACTCATAAAAAAATGTAAAGATGATTTTTTATTGGTTGATAGTTGTCTATTATTTATATCAGTTAATTATATTTTGTTATTTTTATTATTGATATTTTCTCTAGTTTAAAGTTTTCTCATTTATATATATTATATATAAATGTATGAATAAATCTTCCAGTTTAATTTGTTTTACCTGAAAAATTACTTTAAAAGTTAATTCCTGTCCCAAAGCAGAATATTTTGTGACTTAGGTAAAATTTTATTTTTAAGATTTATATAACTCATCTAGTTAAAAGATTTCAGTTTATTCCACATACGTATTTTCCAATTTATATAGAAAAATAAAAATTTACGGATCTTATTTAGTGTAATGAAAAAAAAAAAAACTTTGTATGACTCTTTGTAAAATCCAATTCCTAAACATTGGTAATCACTACCAAGCTTCTTCATGTCAAGATTTGATCAAAGACTTTTCAAAAATATATTTATACAAATCAAATTACTATGATGCTCGGACACTTCTTCTTAAATGACGTATCCGTGTCGGACACACGTATATGTGTCGACACTCGTACGACATTTGTAGGATACTTATCAGTGAAGTGTTCAATTCAAAAAAATATTTGTGGAATTTTTGAAAATTTTAGCACGGTTCTAACACAATTTTGAAAGGTATAAATACAATAACTTTCTAAAAACTCAAATTTATTGTATAAATTTTTATTATGATTATAAAAATAAGAACAAATTCTTTTGAACCAGTCATGAAAAATATTTTCCTGCTCCCAAAAGAATATGGAACATACTTTTGCATATAAATATTTATTTTCAATTTATATAATTTAAAATTATATAATATATAGATTCGTGTGTCCGTATCCTACATTTTAGAAATTATACGTATATCTGTGTCGGTGTCCGAATCCGTATCTGTGCTACATAGGTCACGGGTAGTATTCCATCGGAACTTCGATCGCTAAATCAAGATTCAATCACAAAATCATTGGTTATTCTTGATTAAAAGAAAAGTTACAATATGTAATTTGTACTACAATATTTTAATTACTTGATAGAATTTTATATAAAAAAATTTGAGTTTCTTTATCATTAAATTTTTTAAGTTATATGTTTCTTTTATAAATTTTATTTTTAAAATAATCTTTTGAATATTTTTAACTTGTATGATGATTAGTATGTAAAAATTAAGACGCGTCTGATTGACTAACTAAGACAAGTGAACAAGTCTTGTAATATTGACTATAAATTTTTAATAATTTAAATAGTTATTTGATAAAAACAAAATATAGGACATAAAGAATAAAATAAGTTTTGCATAAATAAAAATTAATTTTAAAGAAAAAATAATTAGTTATTATATTAACTAAGTTAAATATTATTTTATAAATTAAATATAAAAATAATTTCATTGTTAATAAAAAATTATAAATTTGTTTCTATATAAATTATCTATTAACTACTTTAAATTCTAATATAATTTTTTTAATAATATAAATTATTTTATATTTTAAATTATAATATAAATTTGTATTAATAATATAAATTATTTTATATGTAATAGTTTTAATTTGTAATAGTCTCTAAATCAATATAGTAATTAATTAATTTTTATTTTTAAGATTAATTTTTATTTAATAATTTTTTTTATAGTATCAACTTTCTTTAAACTAAAATATATTAAAAAAATGTTAACTTGAAATAAATAATAAAAAAAAAAAAACAAATGGCATAACATTTGAGAAAGCTTGCTCAAACCAATTATCTTCAGGATTCTTAGAGGTTATCGAAATGTACACAATATTAAGACTCTCTTGCATGACTAAAGTTGCATAAGTTTACTCATTAATTGCTTTAAGAATTCTTGATAACTTTTCAAAAATTTATTTTCTAAAAGTGTTTTTCTTTTGTATTTTAGAACTTGTCATACTTCCTATAATCCCCTTTGTTAGCCTTTTTTTTTTTCCTTTTGGTTTTTCTTTCAAAATTCTTAGTTTTCTATTAGCTAGTTTTCTTATTTTAAAATTTCAATATAAATGAGAGAATTTTGTCATCTTTCACCTAACTTTTGTGAAAAAAAAGAATTAAGATAATTAATTGTTGAATCAAATACTTACTATTAAATCAAAAATTAAATCAAAAGTTATAATTTATTGTACTATTATGTAATTTTTTTTATTAAGATGATCGGTCAACCAATTATATTAGATGAAAATTGAATACTTAGATATTTGAAATAATAAAATTTAGAATAAGTGATTAATGAATTATTTTAAATCTATTTATAACCATTTTAAAAA
>Ga0123342_1001662_pt1 | contig 37467 bp, 26 predicted proteins | sample Turbeawhitnodule_FD_89960 | JGI IMG/M metagenome (GOLD analysis project Ga0123342, IMG submission 89960) | Root nodule microbial communities of legume samples collected from Mexico - Turtle bean Mexico white nodule | ecosystem: Host-associated > Plants > Roots > Nodule | place: Mexico: Nepantla...
TTACAAGCCTAATTACATATGAATCTAAAAGCCTATTACAATCTTCAAAGCACTCAAGCCATTTTCTTCATCAAACACACATTAAGCCTTGGTAGGGAAGAAGCTTCCTCCAGCTTCAACAATTAGAACTTATATTGTCCATTCAGGGAAAAACTTGAAATTAGTAAAAAATGATAATCCGAGAGTTCGTGTGTGTTGTATTGGAGCACAAGGACAATGTAAATGGTTTGTATAATGTGGGTTATTACCCTCAACAAGTTGTTGGCAGTTAAGAAAACTAAATGATGTACATACCTATGCTAGGCAGTTTAAGGTTGATTTGTTGAGCACTAAATGGTTGAGTGGGAGGTTAGAGACTTCTTTAAGTCAGAATCCAAAATTGAGAAGCAATGATGTAAGGAATAAAGTTGTTAAAAAATGGAACACAAGTATAAGTAAGTCAAAAGCTCAACAGACAATGGTCATGGCGTTGAAGACTGTCCAGGGTTCATTTCAAGAGCAATACAAACAAATTTATAACTATGCACATGAGGTCACGCGTGCAAATTCGGGGTCTATAGTGAAAGTGAAAGTTGAAGACATCAATGGGTTAAATGTTTTTAGCAGATTTTATGTGTGCTTAAAAGGCTGCAAGGATAGCTTTATATCTTGTAGGCCCATAATTGCTTTGGATGGGTGCTTCTTGAAAGACTTTTATGGTGGTGAACTGTTGACAGCAGTTGGGAGGGACCCAAATGATCAGATGCTACCACTAGCATATGTTGTGGTTGAGGTTGAATGCAAAGATTCTTGGACCTGGTTTTTGCAGCTTTTAATCGAAGATGTTGGGGTGTAGATGTATGTGAAGGCATCACTTTCATGTCTGACCAACAAAAGGTATATTCTTTGTTGTTAATTGTTGATTTTGTTTGTGTATAATTTTCATTTAACTATTGTATATGTCTTTTGACAGGGTTTGTTGCCTGCCATTCAAGAACTCATACTTGGGGCAATGCAGCGATTCTGTGTTCGACACCTGTACGCAAAATTCAGAAAGAAATTCTTGGGGAAAATTATAAACCTTAATGTGGAGGGCAGTCGACAACACATATCCCCAAGCATGGGAGAGGGAGATAAGGGCTATAAAGGAAGTCAATGATGCCGCATTCAAACATCTAATTGCATTACCTTCCAGACAAGCATTCATACTTGTTCTTTTACTCATGGCAGATTTGAAAAGTCCATGGAATACCACTATTACATTTGAAAATTCAGTTTGTACTATAGTTTGATTGATAAGGTAAAAAAATGTAGGATTCAAATGTAATGTAGTTTTCCTATATCATGTAATTTCAGATTCTTCTCCCTATTATTCACTCCCAAAATGTTTGTACTTTGTTGATCACTTAATTCCTAACCTTATACAACTTCACAACATTTCTTATTGATGCTTACATTTTAGAGAGTAGAATCAACTTTTTAGGTGCAGTGTTAATCTGATATGCAAGTAGAATGTGCTCAACAACATTGTCTAAGTTCTAAAATCATTTATTTTAAATTGACTAAGTTCTGAAATCATTTTTGCACATCATTCCTAGGTTCTGAAATCATTTCTGCACACCATTCTTAGGTTCTGTAATAATTTATTTTAAGTTGACTAAGTTCTGAAATCATTTATGCACACCATTCCTAGGTTCTGAAATCATTTTTACACCCCATTCTTAGGTTCTGAAATCATTTCTGCACACCATTCCTAGATTCTGAAATCATTTATTTTAAGTTGACTAAGTTTTGAAATCATTTATGCACACCATTCCTAGGTTCTGAAATCATTTATTTTAAGTTGACTAAGTTTTGAAATAATTTATTTTCTTTTACTAGGTTTTGGTCCAAATTAAGGTTCGCATTCACTCCAAAACGTGAAACAATATTTCTGAAGGCTTTAATAGTCTACTTGTAACTGCACGTGCAAAACCTATCATTCCCATGCTAGAAGATATCAAGACTTATATAATGTAGAGATGGGCAAAGAACAGACTGAAAATTGCCTCATTTGAATGATCAGTATGTCCAAAGATTTTAAGCAGGTTACAAAAGAAAGCAAATCAAACTCGATATTGGATACCCAGGTTAGATGACAACATTTATATACTATTTTAAAAAGTTATTGTGTTACTTGTTAGATATGTCTAACCTATTCCATCATCACAGTTCTTCTACAAATCACCTATTGGAAGTGAGACATACCTCTACCATTGGAAAAAGTTTGTGGTTAACTTGGACATACATGAGTGCACCTGCCGAAAATGGATGTTGACTAGAATACCATGTTGTCATGTACTTTCTGCAATGAAATTTGTCAATGTCGATCCAGTCAACTTCATTCCATTTTGGTACAAGAAGGAAACATATGCAGAGGTCTACAACTCAGTTATCTATCCACTGAATGGTGAACAAGTATGGGAAAGAAATGAAATGCCAGATGTTGTGCCACCTCCCACAAAGAAGATGCCTAAAAGACCAAAACAGAAGAGAAGGTTGGAGTCATGGGAGGTAATGAAGAACAAGAGTCAGTTAGGCCAAACTGGATTAAAGAAAAAATGTGAAATTTGTCATAAGCTTGGCCACAATAGAAAGTCTTGTATTGAAAAATCATTTGAACAAAGTGCAGCACGACCATCTCACCCAAGGCCATCTCACCAAAGGCCATCCCACACAAGCTCATCTCACCCAGGCCCATCTGACCAAGGTCCAAGTCAGGCAACTCCAAGTGCACCAAGCCCATATGAACAAGGTACAAGTCAGGCAACTCCAAGTGCACCAAGCCCATATGACCAAGGTCCAAGTCAGGCAACTCCAAGTGCATCAGGCCCATCTCAGGAAGCTCCAAGTCAGACAGCTCCAACCACACCCCCTACTCAACCAAAAGTTTCACAACCATCTCAGGCAGCTCGAAGGACAACAAGATCGAGTGCAAAATTTTCAAGACCCAACACTAGGCTTAAGTTACAGTCCATGAGAGGCCGCTTTTGGAAGCCATGAATGCTTTTGGAACTCACTCATTTCTATACCTATGTATTTTGAAAAACAATTATTGTAGGCTCCTGCTAATGTATTTTAGAATCATAATTTGGTAATTTGTTAATGTATCACGTACTGAATGTATTTGGTAATTTTTAGAGTACATTAATGTTATCAGGTTCTATAATCATTAAGTTTGCTTCATTCCAAATCTATGATAATTAAGTTTGTCTATGTGCTTGTTACACTTTATATTCCTATTGGTATAGCTTAGCCTATGAATAATGGACTCTTGATTTACTCTAAGATGGGAAAAGCTGGATTGAACATGTATTGTTCTCCTTCATGCTCAGCTAATGTCAAACTTAGTAATGACTTTTGCTAGCTGTCTTCAAGATGGGAAAATCTACACTCAATTATTTTATAATTAAATTAGTGTTCAAATATTGAATTACTCTTGCATCACCTAGCAGTGCAAAATTTAAGTGTTTGCTAGGAACTCTACATGAAAACAAGAAAATAGTACATAATTTCTATGCTAACCACTTGTTAAATGATGAACTCGTTCATTAAAATTCATTTTGCATTGATACAAATTTTGGAATACATATTACATACTGGACATAATGAACTCAACACAATAATACATATTACGTTAACTCATTCAATTATAATCTCAACCAAAATATACATTGATACGTTACTCATGGGAATTTTAAGAAAATAGTCATCATGACAATGTTTATTACAACAACAGCACACAACCCTACTAATAACATCTTAATCCACTTTCTTGACATCTTCAGACAATTTTCCAAGATATAAATTTTGCTTCTTTGTCTAGCAATCATTCCATCTTTTCATTCCCAGTGTCTTCAATGTACCATCTGGAAAAATTGCATCCCATGCTTACGACACTCCTACTCTGTATTATACAAAACGATAACCAAAAAATCAATACCAATGCATTTTTTTTCATAAACCACAGTTTAATACATCTCACCTTGTACTTTGGACACCCCCAAAATTACCTCCCACCATTTTTGACAGTTGTTGTTGTTCTTTAAACTGCAAATTCCCCACAATCACAAATGGGAGCAACAAAAGTCATCCTGCTCCCACTTCCATGGCTAGAATTAGATCGTTATTGTTGCACTTCCATTCGATTACAACTGCATGATGATATAGATGCAGACCTATAGGCACACATTTCCACCACAAATGCCACAAACGAACCACAAAAGGACCTACACCCACAAACGAACCATAAACGAACCTACATCCAACGAACGAATCACCAGACTCCACCACAAACAACCACCCTCCTATACGTCAACTCATTCATTTATGTGAACAAGCCAGCAACCCTAAACGTTTACCCATGGAAACCCTAAAGACTACAACTTATTCAATCCAATCTCATGCTTTCATGCCCCCCAAACCCTAATTACCCAAAATGACACCTCACCTCCTTCACAGTCCACATAATCACACGTCTTTGCCACATAAGCACCCCTTAACGTCGTTTGGTGCGACTTAACGAAAAGGACCATTTTGGATACATTTTAAAAAACATAGGGACCAAATTGATTTTCTTAAAAACCACTGTATTTAATTGAATATTGTCCAAAATGTTGGGACCAATAAGGTAATTAAACCATTAAGAAACAAAAGGATAAATATTTTATGCAAAAAAGTGTGTATTAGTATTAATATAAAAAAAATGAAAATAGTAGCAATCACAAGCAACAAATACATTTTGAGTCAAAATCACAAGCAACAAATATGTTTTGAGTTGACCAATCTTTTCTTCCGCAAAAACGATGAGCATCAGCTCGAGGGACTTTCACACGGACATGAATTTCGTCTATGGCACCTAAACAATCCTAATACACAACAAATTCACATTTATAAATAACTTGCATTGCATACAATACTAATTAAATATTTAAGTAGTGTTTCTCATATGCATACCTTTAAGTATGGAAAAAATCGACTGTTGTTTAAGATATGAGATTGAACCTCTGTACCAGATAATTGAATTAAAAACTTTCCCTCCAACATCAATATTGCATTAAAAAACATTATGAGAGTGATGAGACACCATTTCCCTGAACCGATGAAAGAAGAACGAAAAACCTTGATTCTTGATGCTTTCGCCAATGATGTGCAAAAATTTAGCCATTTGTTCATCAACTATAGATTAGAATGTATCTTTAATCATCCTAGTTCCTCTTATTCATTGACATAAATGAATAAATGTTTTTGGACTCATGTGAATAATGCCATGACATCTTTCAGTATGGATCAAGTACGACATCAATTCTTGCCAACAACACTCTTTCATTGGAACCAACTTCGGTATAGTGTTATTTGTCTCCATTAACACACAACACATTCAATCCATATCCAATTATGAAAATGATTTTCATTGCTGCTACTTGCATCTGTAAATTGAGTTGCTCTTGTATTTGTGAAATTAGTGTGAATTTACACCAACAAAATCAGGATTCATATCATTCATGCTAGACATTTTGACATTGTTGAAATACATACCACCACTGACGACCACACTGAGCACCACCACACACCACACCGGAGCACCACTTCAACACTCTCACTTCACCACCAAGCTCACACATTCACATCGAACATCACACTCAACTATATGAATAACCTCAAGTATTTATGTGTTTAATAAATCCTCAATCACACCCTCAACCACACATTGCCCGGTCAAAAAGGTATCACGATAAGGAATCTTTTTTCTGCTTGCATGCTCCGACACTGTGCATGCCTAGAAACAAATATCCACTATTATTCATGGGAGCTTTCAGAAGGGTAACAAAGTAATAAGTTATGGTCTATGTGTCTTTCTTCCACAATTGTGACACACAAGCGAGGACCTATTTCCCTCTTTCCCTGCCTTTCCACGCCCTCAATTCCTTTGCAATAAGTAAATACAATACAATTTTTCCTTGATATTCCATCCGCATAAACAGTGTTCCCTTGGATGCAAACAAGAGCTTTAAGTATAAATAGTTGTACTCTGACTATTGACTATAACTTTTGACCTATAGTGGTATGTGTTCGATCCAACACTATTATCCTAATAATTTCATATCTCCCTCATTACTCAATGTTTCCAAATTATTCCAATGAGTTTGGTTTCCAAACCTTCAATTTCAAATTAAAAAATGACAAAAGAAATTAAGACCTCATGCTTTAGTCTCATATTTCAAAAGCAATATGCTAAAGTGAATCTGATCAACATTTATATTAACCAATGGACACATTTTCAAAATAAACAAATTCATGAAATACAACAATTTGTTTTAGGTCAATTTTGTACCCACATTCACACAAAATATGATTAAATATTCATAGTTTTGAGATGCACTAAAAGGAAGGTTCTCAAACTTTAAGCACAAAACAAATTAAATTTTCAGAACTTCAAAATTCGTGGTTAGATACCAATTACTTTAAATACCAATAATTTTTTTAATCTCTAAAATAATATCTAATTTAATCAATATAAAAATTAATTATTTTTTTTTCTAAAATCGATTTTTATTTAATTATTTTCTTGTAGACCTTCTACTACCATTACTCATTCTACATAGATTGTGATTTCATTCTAAAATCACACACTGCAAAAAAATTTGGTATTATATATAACAAAAATTTGTATGTAACAGACAAAATTCATATATAAAACATAGTTGAATACAAATTACATATGAAAAAAAAAGTATATGTAATGTTCCGTTTCTATTTTTTTCAAGCCAACTTTATCAAGATGACTTTTTATTTTTAAACCTGGTATTGTATATTCAAAATTTTCTTTTTACAAACCTGGACATATATATTCAAAATCATGAAAGATGGTAACTCAAAATGATGGAAGCACTATGCTAGCTAGACGAGACTATTGCACTTATGTAATTGAACATCATATTTTTTCCTTTTTTATCTTTTGAGAGATTTGTCTTATGGTACAGTATTTGAGGTGCAAAATTGTGCCTTTTCTTTTAAGAATACGTTGTCAATAACTGTGAAAGTTAGTTATGTTTAAGAAATTAATTATAGTACAAAATCTATACATATAGTATTTTTTTTTTTTCATTTATGTGAGATGCAAAATTGTGTATTTTCTTTTGAATAAAGTTATTTATGTTTTTTTTTCTTATAATATTATATTTCATAATCTCATTCACCTTTATAAAAACTAGTTATTATTATACATACAAAACTAGTTATAAATTTAACTAGCAAAGGCAAAGACATATTATTAGACATAGATATATATATGTGTCTAACTAACAACCCTAAGCCTATTATTAAACATACATATATGTGTTCAAGTAACAAAGCTTAAAAACTTATGACCCAGAAGTCTACTAAAAAGAAATAAAATGAAAAATTAAGGGAGAAAAAGCAATTTATTGTTCTAAATTTTTGAATTTTTATTTTATGAATTAGTCAGACAAAAGATAACTATGATATTCTTATTTATTTTACTAACATAACACAAATATTTTTTTACCTATATTGGGCAAATGTCCATATCATCTAATACATATATTATAAAAAAATATGATCAAAATGAAAATAAATTAAATATGACCTAACTATGAAACTAAACTATGAAGAAACAGTTTGAGAATCTCAAAAGAACTCTTCAAACTGCCTTGTACTACATAGGCTTACTTGAGATAAAGAATTTTTCAAACTGCCCTATATTTAACTAGAACATTGGGCTATTAAGTAATTTAGAGTAGACAAAAAGATATTTTTTGATGAGTTCCAAACCTAATATCTTCAATCACCCGCTAAAGAGAATGTAAAAAGAGAAGGAAATTATTAAAAATAAATTAATTCCATATAAAATCATATCCAGAAATCTTCTACAAATCATCAAAATCATACAACAGCCCAAGACAAACAATAAAATTCTAATATTCATGAAACTTTATTGTACAACACACTCCTTTTAAAAACTGCTCAACATTTTTCCAATCGCCACTGCATGGATTCTCCAATGTGCTTAGTGCATAAATTATAAATTACTGTTATAATAAACTACTTTCTATTAATTACGCAAGAAAGAATAATACTATTAATCTAATTACTTTTTCAAAATAATTCATAAAGAACCATATTACCCACTATTATGGTACAAAATCAAATCAATTCAAGATTAAAAAGAAAAAAAAAATGTCTTACTTTATGGAGATAGCTAACTTGAACAACACCAAGTGGAACTACAACAACAAAAACAATAGTATATAACACAAAATAAAAGCTTAGTCAATAAAAAATTGTTTTTTCTTTTTCTTATAAATGAGAATAGATGGAGTAGCATTAGTACCACAATGTCTAAATTTATGTCATTCAATAATGGATAAAAAAAACTTCTTTCAGATTTGGGTGTATGGAAACAACTTTGAGTCATTATTGATGGCTGTTGTGGTCCCTCAAAGAAAGGCCATTGCGGATTGGTCATTAGTTCACAATGTGAGTGATGATTTTAAATCATTATGTGATAATCTAAAAGCAAGAAAGTACATTTTGGATGAACTCAACAACACTGGCCAGAAACACCAAGTATGTATACAGTAATTCATTATGCTCTGCTGCTAGTTTTAGCTATATCTAACATGATAGAAACACTCTTAGGTTAGAGGATTTGAGTTTCTAAAAGTCATTCACCTGGAACTAAATCCCTTTGACATGGAGAGAGATTTAATAACTCCAACTTTCAAATTGAAGAGACCACAATTGTTCAAGTACTATAAGGTGTTGTTGTTGCTAAAATTTTATAACTATTAACCTTTTGAATTAATTAGCAGTTTGATTCACAATTCGTACCAAATATGCATCAATTTTTTACTTTTATGCATCACCACCAAATCTTTATCTATAAATTCCACTTAGATGTTTGAGTAATTTACTTAATAAATATTACTCTAAATCAATCCAGAAATAGTGAAAGGCATGGCTAGCTTACCTCTTCTCTCTTTTTGGGATAAATCTACTTCCACTTACGATCCACTCCTACCATAAAGGAAATCATTAAGAGTCAATAAAAGCGGAAGAAAGAAGGAATAAAACTATGATTAACCCATGAGGAGGTTCCATATTATGTTATTTTTAAGGGATTTTATCGGTTAAACGGTTCCTTGAAGTGTATTAACCGCCTTACCGCTTCATTACACATACCACTACAAGAAAATTATGAAAAAAGAAATCAATTTGAGACAAAAAATAATTAGTTATTATAGTGACTAAATTAGAGACTATTTTAGAGACTAAAAAAAGTTTTGGTTTCTAAATTAGTTTCTATTATCGTTAAATGATTTCTAAATTGGCATCTAATTAACAATCAAAGTTTTTGCCACCAAATTTAGAATCTAAATAATTGGTAGTTAAAACTTTGGTAGCTAATTAGATATCAATTTAGAAACTATTCAACAATAATAGAAACTAATTTAGAAACCATTTTTTTTTAGTTTTTAAAATGGTTTCTAATTTAGTCACTATAGCAACTAATTATTTTTTGTCTCTAAAATTGATTTCTATTTCATGATTTTCTTGTAGTATACACATATATAAGAGATACTGTCATTCAAAAAAGGAAGAAAATCAACAAACATACATCGTTTCCCTCTTACTCTCTTTATTCCTTCCCGTTTTCTCTATTTCTACCTTGATTTTATTCGAAAATTCCAATTGGTGACTCAAAAGAGGAATCCTATATCGTTTTTGGCTTATTAAAGCAAGAGAAAGAAATATTAGGGCACGAAATCGTAAAATATAGACTTATTAGAGGAAGATAAAGAAATATCAAGGCTTACAACAAAATGAATAAGACATTGAAGACGAGCTCGAAAAAAGAATAAGATCATACACAAGATAGTCAAGACGGGCACGAAAATTGGAGAAGAAGCATACAAAATGAAAAAGACCCATATTTTCAATTTTGTTAAAAAAAATTAATATAATATTTTAATATTTTTAAAATTTTGTAAGTAATATTTATACATATGGATATCATCCTTCAAAATTTCTTGTAGTGACATTACGTCAACTAAGAACAGTAAACATTAGATGGAAGTGAACATGAAGTTATAAATAATAAACATTTTGGACAACTTTTAGCACAACTACAAGGTAATCTTCAAATAGAAAAAAAAATCCTTATAATGAACAACTTTTGTCATGAAAAAACTCTAAAAAAAAGTAACATTGGATTTTGAAAATCTTCAATACATATATTTAAGTCTCAGCACACAATGTCTCACATTGTCTTACATGTAAGAGTCACGCAAGATAGGAGGAGTTTTCAAATTTTATCCGATGGGAATATGATCATTGTACCTACCCATCGTAAAATTGGGAATGTCCTTAGCTTAAAGTTACCATCAGTATTCCATAATCGAGCTCTTAATACCATAAATGTCCATCATAAGGGTTAACGTCCAATTCAATGAGTCATAATGGCTAAATGGTTACTTATGAATCATAATGACTACCGTAATGTCAATCTATCTTATATAATATTCTCATTTGATCCACACATTATCTTCTTTTGTACTTTTTACGGTAAACATCACAAAATCTTTTTCAAGTAGACTTCCTCTTCTATTTGGTCTTCAATTGAATGTTTACTTGTTGAGGAATATGGAGTTTTTCACTACAACACTCTCCAAGTTCATCTTGTAACTAGGATGGGAAATTTCCATGTCCTTTATAAGGTAGTTGTAGGCATATTCCTTGTTGTTCTAAGTACATTCATTACTCCTAGCAAAACATGGAATTTTTTCCCAAGTCTTGAAAGTAATTTTTCAAATTTTTTATACTTATTTTCTTATAACTCTTAAAATAAGGTTTTCTATTTCAATTTTAAACTTTTCAAATGTTTACCACTCTTTTTAAATTTAACTGTGCATAAAATTTCTTGGGATATTGATTGAAAATTTAAAAGATTTTGGAAGAAATGGAATAGATAGTGAAAGAGAATAAGGAGAAGATAAAAAGTTATGATCAGTTCATGGAATGTTTGCAAAAGGAGAGGAAACTACACAAATTAAGAACACTGCACAAACTTTAACATCAAAAGAGAAGTGTGTTCTTCACACTCCATCTCAGATTGGCAAATTCATGATTTGGAAACTTGACCTTTAATAACTTTAATCAGGTATTCAATCTCATCAGCAACTTCTTTCATCGAAGGCCGTTTTTGCCTCTGGTCATCCAAGCATGAAACTGCGAGATACCCCAATGACTTCATAGTTTCCAATTCCAAATCACTAGCTCCCTCTTTAAGGAAAGGATCAACCACATCCATCAACTTCTCCTCAACCATTTTCCTCTTCCCATACATGGCCAAGTTCACACTCTCTTCTTCCCTGTTGAAATCAATGGCTTTCTGAGCAGTGAGCAACTCCATCAGCACCACTCCAAAGCTATAAACATCACTCTTATCGGTCAACTGAAAGTTACGATAGTACTCAGGGTCTAGGTACCCTAGTGTCCCTTGAGCACTAGTGAAGATATGGCTCTTGTTTTCTTCAGCCAATTCAACAAGCCTTGATAAGCCAAAGTCAGAAACCTTGGCATCAAGCTTGTCATCAAGAAGTATGTTGCTTGATTTCACGTCTCGGTGGTAAATGGGTGGCACAGCTGAAGAATGCAGATATGAAAGCCCTTCAGCTGTTTGGTGTGCAATTTTGAGTCTTTGGTGCAATTTGAGGGGTTCGGTTGTGCCACAAGAGTGGCGATGAAGGTAATCAAAAAGGGTCCCATTTGATACTAACTCGTATATTAGCAAAGGGTGTTCAAGTTCCAAGCAACAACCAAGGAGTCTCACCAAGCTTCTGTGGTTTACTTGGCACAGAATTCGAACCTCGTTTTGCATCTGATCAATGCCTTTGGTGCTTCCAAGCTTGGCACGCTTGATGGCAAAGACGGTTCCATCATCGAATGTCCCCTTGAAGACTTCACCGAAGCCACCAGTGCCAATGAGGTTTTCTGGGGAGAAATTGTTGGTTGCCTTTTTTATCTCTCTGCCAGTGAAGATTCTGGATGATAAAGCGTTGGCTTTGGCACTTGACACTTCTTTTCTCTTACTGATTTTAGCCTCCTTTGCTTTTCCTTTTGTTTGGTTATGCTTCTTGTAGAAAAGGACTCCTATGACTGTTAGAACAAAGACTATTCCTCCTAAGGAAACAACCACTGTTGAAAACAAGAGTTTAGGAAAAATGAAAAAGACAGTGGTTAGTAACAAGAAAATTGCATTTGGCATGGAGAAATCTCGTTTGAGAGAAAAAAAGTGAAACACATCTGAAGATGAGAGATAGTTTATACTGGAAAATAACAAATAACATACACAGAAAAGTCATAGAATTTCGTGATTTTATCTTAAATTTTATGATTTATAGTTTATTCATCTCACCTTCTAGAAAAAGAAAATTTCCCACTAATTATGTCCCTTTTCATGCAATAATAAAGGGTTTATTTGTTAATATTGCACAATTATATGGGAAGTGATCCAAACTGTTAAATGTTGGCATATACAGAGACAGTTACTGCAATGATACACACATACCAGCCAAAAGCATCTTCTTCTTCTTCTTCTTCCGAACTTTGCAGTGGCTGTCTTTTCCATGTCCTGTGCACTTTGTGTCTGCATGTAAAAAAACAATCAATTAATCTATTTCTTTTTCACGCAAAGTTTATTAAAGAAAGGAAAATTGTACACATGTAAAAAAAAAAAAAACCTAGTAGAGCCATTAAAATTCTTGATATATTACTTTTCAAGGCAACTTTGCTCCCACAATGTTTTTTTTTTAAAAAAAATTAATATACAATTTAGTAAACGATAAAAAAAATTAAAGTTAAACTTAAATGTATTTGATATTTGAAAAAAAATGAAAGTTCATAATCTATTATTAATTAAAATCTATTTAAATAATATATCTTTAAATTGTAAAATGTAAACTATAGAAAGAAAAAAAAAGAAAATTATGGCCATACTGTTTGTCTGAGTTTGGGGTTGACACCACCCATTGATGGGGTCCCACGCAAACCCAGCATTGCAGAAGCACCTGTGCACCCCACCACTGGGCCCCACTCCACACTTTGAGTTCAACAATTCCTTGCAATCCATAGTCTCCTTACAGACCGGTTCCTGTGGTGCCACCCACTCGATCCCCACCCCACTCTCCGGCCACCGCTTCCCCACAGTCGCCGCCGTGCCGTTTAAATCCACAAAACCCGCATACGCCGCGCACTCTCCGCCGTGCAAGCGAATCGCGAACTCTTTGCGCGCCCCACCACTCCGGTACTCGCAGCACGAGCCCGCGCTGCCGCACGCGCCGAAATCTGCGTGCTCCTTAATATAGCTGTGGCACGCGCTGCTTGCGGAGCAGTTCATCGAAGGCGCGTGGGCGGTGCAGTTGAAGAGAAAAATGGCGTTCCCCGAAGCCACGCTAAAAGGAAGGGTCTCGTTCAGGTGCATGCCTTCGCTGCGGAAGTCCGTGGACACGCAGGTTTTTGGAGCCAGCGTGGGGGGTCGGGTTATGATCCGACGGGTGGACGGGTCAATGGACTTGATCGCGTAGGATGATCCGGCGAGTGCGTCGAACCAGAGTGTACCCGCCGTGCAACGGATCTTGTACCACGGGTCGCCACAATCGGGTCCCGTGCTTAATGGGTAAGGAACCGGGTTCGGACCGCAATTCCCGCACTTTCGCATGGCCTCGGCGCGAGATAGTAACAATGCCATAGTTGTGAATATTAGCATTGTAATAATGGTAGGTTGGTCCATGAAAGTGCTTAATGGAACCATATGGTATAAAAAAGAAAGAATTGCCGCTATATAAGCACTGTTGTTACTTGTTAGATATTTTAATTAATTATTTTATTTCTGATAGTTCAAATTATAGGAAAAATTAATCAAAAATGATATGAAAATGAGTGTTACAGAGCCATATGTGTGTAGGAGAACGTGAAATTTGCTGCGATTTTCAAAATTTTGTGCAATTTTATGGAATGATACAGATAAGGTAAGTCCTCTGGTGCAAGTGGAATATGGTGTAAATGGGATGAGATTAATTGACTTTGAACGTATTAGTATACGATCAGGGAAACATTGCATGTACCTGATTTTGGTTTTCTGAATTAAACTATTTCTCGCTTTTCTAAGGAAGATATGCATGTTTCTTTTTCACCATGCATGGATTGAAACGGTAACAAAACCCATCGATATTGTTTTAGGTGGTAGATTCATATCACCATATGTGGATTTGTTCTGAGGTTCGATATTTGAGGAAAATTTTACTGATGGAAGACTTCAAAGTTCCAAACAAAAATACACGAGGTACCCACTGATACATTATTCACACATTAAACTACAAGATACTAATTCTTTTTTATTTGGTTCTCACACTCTTAAGATGAGAAAAGTGTGCAGTTGATTATTTTAAAAAGAAGTGTTACCTACTTGGCATTAATGTTACTATTTACCCCTCTTGTTTTTTAATAGAAATATGGTGTTGGTATAAAATAAGTTTAGTATATTCTTTGTTTGGTTGGGATTTTTTTTTTTTTTTGGAGGGACTTGGAAAACACAGAAAAGGCACAGATGATTATTGAACCATGCCTTCTTATGCATGAACTTGGGGATTCCAGGGGATATATGCTGGTTAGGGAGTTGATGCATCAAGTAATGCAAAAGATGGTAATTACTCTTTAAAATCTAGCCATTAAATGAGTTTAAATCAAAGAAGAAAAAGGAGGGTAGAGATATATCACTACAAGAAAATAATCAAATAGAAACCAATTTTTAGAAACAAAAAATAATTAGTTGTTATAATGACTAAATTAGAGACCGTTTTAGAAACTAAAAAATAATTGGTTTCTAAATTAATTTTTATTATTATTAAATGATTTCTAAATTGGTGTCTAATTAACAACCAAGGTTTTTACTACCAAATTTAGAATCTAAATAATTAGTAACGAAAAAATTGATTGCTAATTAGACACCAATTTCTAAATCATTTAACAATAATAGAAAATAATTTAGAAATCAAAATTTGCTTAGTCTCTAAAATAATCTCTAATTTAGTCACTGTAGTAACTAATTATTTTTTGTATTTAAAATGATCTCTAATTTAGTCAATGTAGTAACTAATTATTTTTTGTCTCTAAAAAGTGATTTTTATTTCATGATTTTCTCGTATAGTGTATATTGCGTAATTTAAATGATTAGAAAGTGAGTGTTGAAGTCACATGTAGAATTAATGTAACACGTAAGAATGATAAAAAGGTGAATAATTAAAGTGTTGGAATGAAAATATTAAAATTGAAATGGTTCTTCAAATTTTATAGTGACCTGTGTTTAGATATGTAGAATATATAGTTTACAATTTTAAACCCTTATTACATGGTACTATTTTATATTCATAGAGAGAGGATTCTAATGACATGTATAGTCTATAAACTTCTTCTAGTAATTATCACTTTTGATTAGCTTCTATGATTTTGATTCTTCGAGTTTATCAATTTCTCCAACATCACAAGTCAAAATAAAATAGTAGAAAAACCATATTTTATAACTTTACTGTCAGTGATAGAAGTATATATATTTAAGTGTTAGAATCTTTTGTAGGAAACACATATAAACCTTATTGATCTTTGTATATATGTAGGAACATTCTTTAAATATTTTAATAAATTTATTTTATTTTACTGATAAAAAAATATTTTATGACTCTAAGTTAAAATAGTCTCTGTACTTCCTCAACAACATTTTTTTCGGAAAAAAAAAATATAGTAACAATAATATGTTTTAAGAGTCATATTAACTGGTCCTCAATGTTCTTTTAATTTTTTAAAAGAATATTAAGAATAATATGAAAACATATTTAAAAAATCATAATTAAAATAATTTTTTCTTTTAGTTTCTTGATCAGAGCCATAGGATACTAGTTAATAGTTAATATTGTCGGTATTTATTTTCGTTAAATTTGTACAAATTGTAAAAAGAAGTAATGGGGATACTCTTTCAAAGATACCAATGGATTCAGCAAACAAAGTGTTGTGGAATAGGGAATTTTGGGGTTATTTCGTCGTCAAAATCAGAAGAAGATCTTGGGATATATAACTTAACATATCTCTGAGAATTTGAAATTAATAACCAAGATCCAACACATCATTCTTTAATGATTTATGTGACCCTTTTGCCTCCCATTACAAACTTCTATGTGCCCTTTTCATATAACCCAAATCATTCCACATCATCACACACACGTTACCATGCTAATGGAGAGTTGCTCCGGTGGCTGCACGAACAAGCAGCCAATCAGATTTACAAGCAAAATGACTTTGAAAACATGAAATTGTCGTTACGAAAGTGATATCACACTTCTCCATATATCCCAATTTCCATGGAACACAATGGTTTTGTTAATCACAGAAGAAAGTGCACGGTCGACTCGAGAATATGAGGAAGACTTGATCTTAAAAGAGTCCCTTTCATGTGCTCAAGCCATGATTTCGTTCTCAAAAACAACATTAGGTGTTTGCAACCCTATTTTGCTTTCTTATTCTAGCCTTGGTTTTGAGGTAACTCAAACTCTATTTCATATAAAATCACTAATGGAGTGTATGATGAGGTTAGGTATAAGGAGATAAGGTTATTCCTTCAAAAAGAGTTATAGAATTAAATATTAAGACTTGGAATTATAAATGCTTATAAAGTTTGAAATACATGTTGGTTCATCATCTTCGTAAATTTTTTATATTTCTATTTTTTTCTAATTTTGGTCTTGTGTTATTCTCAACCTGTTTGGCAAGGAGGTTCATGACTTGGAGACTTTTATTTGTATAAAATCTAGGATGTGGGCAAAAAAAATCGATGATGAATCTGACGATGGAAGTTGGACGACCTGTATATTCTCAAAATAGAAAATAATATTTATTTGCATATCTCATCTAAAAAAGCAGAAATACAAAAATATGATTTTCTTTTCTTTTTAACACACAATAAATAACAAAAAAAAAAAGGAAAAACAATACCTTTGATCCATGATCCAAGTCACTTAATTGATAAAAATGGAGAAATTCTCGAATGAAGAGAAAAAACTATTTATAAATAAGAAAACTGAAAAAGAAAAAAGATTGAAAAATTATTTAAACTAATTTATGCGAAGAAAATACTATTTTAAAATTCAAAAACAATCTTGAAACATAATAGAATAGGTCTCAACCATAATCCTTATACATTATTATGCTAATAAAAGTGTATTTTAATTGCAACAAAAACACAAACTAACATAGTTCAGAAATTAATTTTAATTTATAAAAAACTATTACTTATAATTTTTTACGAATTAAAATCACATGTTCTTATTCTCTCTATCTTTTTTCTTCTCCTTACAGTTATTTCTTACATGTAAATTAATATAACATATAAGTAAATAATTAATTAACGACACTTTTTATCCCCGCCTACATCTCTCTTTATCTTAATCCTTTTTTTCTTCCAATTACCTCTTTCAATTCAACTCCGATTGACTCTTACTTTTTCTTCACTATTTTTCTTTTTCATGGTTCTTCCAACCACTTTTCTCACATCTAACTAGCTCTTCCTGCTAATGCTAAAAGTTATTATGTACTCCAATTTAATAGGCTCACTAAGCCCGTATTTAATTAGAACCAATTCTATATTTGATGTTTTCTAACTTGCTTGATCATGATCTACTTATAATTAGTATCTACTTGTAGGAAACACTTGGTATGATATGATTATAAGAGTTATCCTGTCCTTATTACGTATTTTGACAATAACAATTGCTTCGTGTAATTTATCATAATTTTTCTTTTCTTTTATAAAGTAATCAGTTTTAATTTTGTTTACATGAACTGTTTAATAATTGTGAATGTATCACACTACCTGGTTATCTATTTACATGATTTATGATTGTTAATTGTCACTTTTATGTGCTGTTAGATAATGGCTTGCAAATATAATAGTTGAAGTTGTAATTTTTGCTTCATATTTGTAAAGGTACCTTAGGCTAGTTGTATATTGTAGTGTTTGAATCAATTTTGTTAAGTTGGTTGAAGGCTAGCAAATGTAATGTACGAAGATGTATCTATAATTAACTTCTATAAAAAAAAAAAGGGAAGATATTTTAACAAATATTTTGTTATTGTACTCGTTGCTTTTCAATAAAAATGTACCGACCAGTCTCTGGGCGTTGACTGACCATTGGTAATGTTGGTGTCATGTAAGCGGGTCCCACGAGCGGCGTGGGTCTGTATCTCGCAAAGCACGTGCGCCAAGAAGTCAAGAGTGGTCAAACATCGGTCATTAGGATGTATCGACGTGCCACTAGACAACGTGGAGAGATCGGACATCGGAAACCCAAACAGTAGAGCTGGGCCACGAGAGGTGGATCTTAGACCAAACACTAGTTATCAGTAAGGGAGAAGCCTAGATCACGAGGGTCCATGTGTGTAGAGTGGATGACGCATTCAGGCGTAACACAAAGTATAGAGCCACTGGAAAGATATGGCCTGCGAGGGTCACGTTCCAGGGGTGAGCTGCATGCATGGCACGTGAGCAGCTAGGGCACTCCTAGAGGCGGGTGACCCCAGAGATCAGGTGCACGAGGAGGCACCCAGGTGGTCACACCGTCAGAGTTTGCACTCCAGTAAAGGACCCCACGCGCTAGGTTGTCCCGAGAGCAGGGTAACAATAATGTTGGGCCCGCTCGACAGAAAAGCCCATTTCGGGTAAGAGGAAACCCTAGTTTCAGTCTATAAATAGTAAGGCAACAAACTTGACAAGGGACGCGATTCCCTTGCGCCGCTTAACACACAGAGTAACAGAAAACAGTTTCGGTGTTTCCTAGCCCTAGTACTGACTTGAGCATCAGAGTGCAAACGACCGTTAGGGTGCCCTTTGTCTTTGTGTTTTCAGGCATTCATTACAAGAAAGGCACGTGCAAACACAAGGATTCTGGACATAGGAGTGACGTAGGTGCACGAAGACGTTTCGGGTCAACCGGCAGGAAAAAAAATAACAAATCTAATTGCATTATATATTTACAATAAATTTGATTAAAATAATACCTATATCTTTATAAACAAAAGCAAGAGATATATAGTGGTAAGGAATATAAAATCCAATAATAGCATATGTTAACTTGGTCATGCACGGTTATATTGGTGTTGATTTTGGAAATTGTAAGATAACCAACTTAAACATGTGGCATAATGTTCTTAATATCGATATCTGAAGTTAATGAAAAAAAATCTCATTTACTTATAAAAATGGAATAGACGTTAATTATGGAGATACTCTAAATATACGCAATAGAGATTAATTTTGAAATGAAACTAGAAATATGACCAAATACAATAGAAGAGAAAGGAACACTCATTATATCAGAGAAAATCAAATAGACAAAAAAACTTCGACGAAAAATCATTGTTTCCAACTTAACTAAATGTTCTAGTTAAAATACATCCTTGGTTAGAAAAGACTATTCCTACCATTTATTCCATAATTATGGTTAATGCACAACAACTGTGCATGTAGCAATTCCATCATCCTCACACGAGGTATTACTTCCAAAAGGAAAATATTTGATTAGATTGAGATGAGCGTAATTATCCATCTATGCTCTGCAATGAAGTTTTTGTTGTTGTTCTACACATCTTTTTATTCCTTTCTCAAAAACACCTTTTGGTCGAATAGATGTTCTACGGAATTTTCCGGATTTACTCCTAACCTCTGTTTTACTAACCCATTTGATCGAACACTTGGGGTACACCTTCTCTAATAAACCAATTGTGTAAGATTTGAGGCTAGTGATTGGAAGAACCACGAAGAAGAAAAAAAGTGAAGGAAAATGTGAGAGTCAATCGAAGTTGAGAATGATGGTTAGAGGAACAAAAAGAAGAGAGACATACATGGTGGAATAAAAGGCAATGAGAGAAATAAGAAGCAACGTGACTTATTGTTAATTTCTTTATTTGCTTATATATGTTATAAGTTTACGTATCAAAAAGAATTGAAGAGACATAAAAGGAGGAAGAGAAGGTGATTGGATACTCTTGTCATTATGGAAGATTTGCTATGCCAGTTATTGATTAACCTGACATAGTAAGTAGTTACTATATAAGTTAAAATTTAGCAAAGTATTTATTATGTCAATTCAATTAATAATGGATATAGTAAGTCTTGTTTAGGTTTAAAAATAAAAAGTAAACACATTCTCTTTAATATGCAATTTCCTTCTCAACAAATTTTATTTTCCTTTATCTTTTTCTCCTTTATTATTGTCTTATTCTTTTTTCCCTTTTCTATTGTTATTCATGTTAATTTTCAAACCAAAAATTTGGACTGCATTGCCACGACTCGTTGTGTCACACAATGACTTTGATGACTACCATAAAACTATTGTCACTCTTGGTGTTGTGGAACTTGGTCTTAGGGTGGCAAAGGCAGCCACGCTACAATATTTTAATCATATTATTATGGTAAGAAAGTGTCTTATATTCTAAGAAAAAATGTTCTTTTTAAATTAGTGAACAATTTTAAAATTGTGGTAATCTAAGATATTTCACTTGACTTTGAGAACGATCTTTATCATATAGAAAACATTGTAAAAAGAGCGTATTCCTTAATACATCTAAATTTTTTATTTTTTACATCATCTAAGCAACATTGTTTCTTAGTAGTAATCTAAAGCAATATTGCTTCTCCTCTTCCTTCGTCCCTTCTTCTTCTTCATCCTTGTCTTCTTTTCTCGATTCCTCCATGATCGAGCCCTTATCGGTCGGGGTAATTCAGTCATTGTACCATTTGGAGTATGTTGTCCAGGAGGACGATCCGAAAGGTGCTACCGACCGGTTGGGTTCTCCCGAGCAATCATCTCCTGTTCTGGAGCTTGATTGGGTAGAACCCAAGGTGGTTGAGTATACTTCTACCTTTTTGAGCGAGTCCTCCGTTTTTTCTTTTTTGGAGAGGGTTTCGATTTTGAAGTCAGATGTCGACGATGGTATTTTGTCCGTCAATCTCCTTTCGAGGGTCCCCTTTTCTTTTTATACTCTTGTTTGTTTTATTATTTACACATTTCCCTTTCGTTTGATGATTTCACGATGGGCGTCCTTCAAGCGTTCAATGTGGCTCCTTCCCAACTCCACCTGAATACCTCGACGTCTCTTCAGACCTTTAGTTTGATATGTGATGTCTATTGTTTGTCCCCCACTCCTGGCACCTTTCTGAGCTATTATACCTCCCACCTGGTCGAACCTGTTATCTGGCATTTGCTTATCAGTCAGTCAGGTAACGTTCTTTTTTAACGCCTTCACTACATCCTATAAGAACTTCCAAGGTAGATTCTTCAAGGTTCTTATTCAACCCTCGGGCACGAAGTATTTTTTTGATGAAAACGGTTGGTCCAGGTTTCCCATGTTTTGGACTAGGAATCTTGTCAAGTTTAAAGAGTGGACCCGTCCAGCCCCGAGTGGCGAGGATGAGGGATTTTCTCTCTTTCTGATAAGCTCCTGAGAAGGCTCCCTACACAGAAGTTGTTAACTGTGTACAAGTTGTCTCATCGTTGGATGGTCTTCCAGGGTATCTTTGTGTTGTCTTTTGTCTCAGTCGTTCTTGTGATATTTGACTTATATGTTCTTTTTCTTGATGTAGAAACTATGCATAACGAGGTGCCCCAAGCAGACGACTTGGTGAATTTCTTCCGTGCGAGGGCTCTTCAACGGGGTCGAGGCCGAGGCAGTATTGAGACTGTCATTGCCGGCAACCCCTCCGTCCCTGGCGCTGGTCCCTCGGCTTCTTCCGGCAAGGGCAAGAAGAGAGCGAGGGAGGGGGGCAACATAGCCATCACCACATGTTCTCCTTACACCATGTCGACCCCTCCTCCTCCTTGTTCTTTTTCGATCAACCTCGACTCTTCCCCGCCGACCGATGATTTTGACAAGTTCGATCGCTACCGCCGAGCTTGCTCTCGAGGCTTCGAAGTTACTCCTATCTCTTCTAGGGGGTGAGTTACAATTTTCTAAGGAAGTTAGGGTCGACCTAACCCCCACTCCACAAGATTTGCTTCGTGTTGTTCCCAAGGAGGACCTGTTTCAGAGCAACATTGAATTGCTTCATCAGTGTCTTGTTATAACCCGACGGGGTGCCGACGCTAGGGGCCGAAAAGTTGAGGAAATCTCCCGCCTTGAGCATGAGTTGGTTGAGGCCTCGAGCTCTCTGAAACAATCCCTGGAGGCGAACTCGGCCTTCAAGGGAAAAATGGCGGGCGACAGCCGACCTTGAGATTGCTCAGACTCGGGCGACTGAGATGGAGCAGATGGAAAGGGAAAGGGTGGCGGAGGTCGAGAACAAGAACTCGGTGTTGGAGGCCGAGAGCTCAGAGTTGCGGGTCTAGAAGGTGACGGTCGAGATGTGGTGATGTTGGGCTAGAGTTTCGATCAGGCCGTTCATCAGGCTCATCTACTCTACAACGGGCCACTAGCGTCCGGTGACTTCGACGTCAATATGGACGTCTTCGAAATCCGGATGGTGCCTTGTGGAGAGGTGTAGGCCTTGAAGAACGCCGCTCGATAGGCTACTGCCGAGGACGCTGAAGACGAAGACCATTAGGCTCTTAGGCTTTAGCATTTTTGTTTCCCTCGGTCGGGATGTGGCCTTTTTTGTTTATCCTCCGAGATTGGGGTGTGACCTCCACCTTTTCCTTTCCCTATCAATGAATCAATCGTCTCTTGTTTCATTCTTTTTCTTCGTAATGCACAAGTTAAAATAAAACATTATAGGCTAGCCGTTCGGTGTAACTTTAAATGTCAATTATCTTGTTAAGTGTTTGATGTCAGCCAGTGTAATCGATGAATGTATTTACTTGAATCGTGTTCAGGGTGTCGGTAGGATGTGTCGGTTAAGGCTACATCATTGACCGACCCAAGTTTGTATGGTTTCGGTAGGGTATGCTGGTTAAGGCTACGTTCTTGAATGAACTATTTGTTTAAGGTGTTGGTAGAGTACGCCGGTTATGGCTATGTCCTTGACCGAACCATGTCTTCTAGGTGTCGGTAGGGTATGCTGGTTAAGGCTCCATCCTTGACCGAACCAGGTCTTTAAGGTGTTGGTAGGGTATGCTGGTTAAGGCTCTATCCTTGACTGAACCAGGTCTTTAAGGTGTTGGTAGGATATGCCGGTTAAGGCTACCATTCTTGACCAACGCGAGCGTTCGAGAAATCTGTACGTGTAACTTGTTTAAGTACACAAAATTGAAGAGAAACTTCTCATTAAAACCTGTCCGACCGAAAACCCTCCTTAGGAAAAAACGGTCGGGCGAGGAAAAAGTGCATAAATTTTATTTGATGTTGAAGTGTAATAAATTTTGAGGTGCGTGGCATTCCACGTCATCGACACAACTTTTACTAATAACCACTCTAGATGATATGCTCCCCCAACTGTTACTTGGATCCGAAAGGGCCATTCCTAGTTAGAATTCGTTCGCCTTCTTGACTTCGGTTCTCATTCTCCAAACGAGATCTCCTTTCTAGAAGCTTCTCGGTCGGACTTTCATGTTATAACGCCTGACTGCTCGGAGTTTGCACGCTGTTTCGCGGATCTTGCTTTTATCTCAGAGCTCATTTAGCAAGTCGAGCCCGACCGATACGCTTTTTTGATTTAAGGATTAATAAAAAAGTTGCCTCCTGAGAGAAGGTTCGCCCATCTCGACCGGTATCATTGCCTCGATGTCGTAGGTTAGGGTGTAGGACGTCTCCTGTGTCGATGTCTGGGGTGTGCATCGATATGCCCACAGGACTTCCTATAGGTTCTCGGTCCACCGCCCTTTTGTTGTATTGAGTCATTTCTTCAACTCGTTCAAGAAAACTTTATTTGTGGCCTCGGCCTGCCATTGGTTATTATGTATAAATGCATAAATATAGAGGATAAGAAATCAATCTCTATTTGTAAGCTTTTAGTTATAACTGGTTAAAATATTCAAAAATAAGTTTGAAACTTATAATTTAGTCAGTTATAACTAAATTAGTTATCATGTATTGTTCAAATTGTAGGTAATTATCTCCACATATATTGAAAGAAGGTATATCTCCAAATAAGATGCAAATAAGATGTTAGTATTTAGACTTATTATGAGAAAAATGCAATTATTCTCTTTTAAATTAGGTTTATCAATGTTGTCTTACAAAAATATATAGTGAAGTTTGTCATCAACATCATAATATATAATATACAATTATTTAATTGTAATTATTACTTTATTGTGGACCTTATAATATATTTAAATAAATAATAAAATATAAATATAATTATATTTAAGTTAATATATAATCAACACTTATTATTAAATAAAATAAGATAATTAAGTATTACTTTCTTAAAATATATAAAAATGTAACCTCATTTATTAAAATAAAAAATTATAAATTTATTTAAAAAATTAAAAATATATAAATGTTATTAAAAGATTATGAAAATAAATATTTTTTTTAAGAATATAAAAGTTTGAGTAACATTAACATGATTTATAATGAGATAATTAGATTTTTTAAATTAAATTATAAAAAAGGCATGCTCTATTTTTAAAGTAAAATTGAAGAGAAACTACTGTTATTTTGGACTTCTTAGAGGGATCCATCACATATGTAAGTAACCCTAGGATTAAACCTCTCATCAACATTACTCAAATACTCATATTTGTATGTTTGTGAATATCTAAAAATGAAGTCTTTATAATATTAATGAAATTACTAATATAAATTATATTAAATATATGAATAATATTATTATTTTTTATATTATTAATTATATTAATATTGATAATCATACTAATAAGTATAATAATAATCATAACATAACAGCAAAATTTGATTTATGCAATGGTTAAAGTTTATTTGATTATTCAAGGGACTTGGTTTCTTTCAAGTCCCACCTGATGCAATTTATTTCTAACATTAATAATAATTATAATAACATATATAATAATTGTCAATAATAATCCTAAAAATAGGTATAAATAAGATATATAAATAATAATTGAATTGATTTTTTCTTGTCGTACTATTACATAGGATTATTAGTGACAACTAATGTATCACTATTGTCTTATATATTTGTAATATTGTATTATTGTCACTATTACATAAAATTATTAGTGATAATTATTTTTGTCACAATAGAATTTAGTTTTAGTGACATTTAAAATTATTGTCACAAGTATAAGAGTGACAAGAGTACTAGTGACAATTTAATTATTGTCACAAGATATTAATAGTAACATATTTATAATATTTAGTGATGAATATTTATATCACTAAAATTAATTTTTTTTTAATGAATAGTGGATGATACATTTTGAGTTGATTGGACATCAACAAAAATCACAAACATCATACATGACTTTTATCTATCGAATGAGATCCTTAAGAAGTTTAACATGTAGATAGCCTATGCACGTCTATGTTTACAAATGAAAAATAGGAAGACAAATATAGGCTACTTGACGAAGGATTAGGTTATTTACAAATTCTCTCATGTTCCCTAAGTTAAAAGCTATTCTCGCTTGCCATATTGTAACTATTACTGATATAACAATTTTCGCATATAGTGAAGATCAAACCCAATGTGAAGCATTGAATTTATGAGTTTTTTAACAAAAAAAAATAGACCAAATCATCATCTTTAAACACTTAATTAATACATATAATTTCTTTATATGTATCCCTATAATACTATATCATCAATAAACTTGTATTTTTCTGTCTCTCCACTAGATCTTAAAACTATTAGAGAAGTTAATTTTTATACGAATGACTTGAATGGTGTGAATCGTTTCTTGAATGTCGACTTTTATTTTATACTTTCTGGAGGTTTAAAAAATTCATAAATGGTGATAAACTACGAAATGTGGCTTTCACTAATGAAGTTATACCACACTACCTTTGTTTAAAGTAACATATGACGATAATTTTAAAAGCAAAATGTACCATTTTAGTGAAAGCCAGGATATGTTTACATTAACTTAATTGAATGTGAACGTACCTAAAACATATGAATAGTATTTTACAGGCCATTTAAAATGTGTCAATGAGACTATCATATTATGGATTTGTATTTGGATAAAATGAACAATTTGACTTTGGCTTTTCAGACAATGACTGTCTAGATAGGAAATGGATGACTTGAAAATAACCTAATTACCTTTTTGAAGAGGTAAAATATTGCCTTGGAGTACAAGAATTTGTAGCAGAACCTCCACAAAAGCATAATTCATTGTTGCAAGTGAAACTTTTAATCAAGCCTGGTGGATCAAGAAGTTGTTAATTGATTTGCACAGAAAAAGAAGGAGGAAAGGTCTTTTTATTGATATTCTGCATAACACTAGTCGCGGGCACTTAGTTTAAGGCCTTTAAGAAACTTTTGTGGTTAATTACCTCCAACCGAGGTTTATTTGATTCAAAACTTCTAGGTTAGAGAAAGTATAAAATTTGAGACTGATTATATGTTCAGATTATTGCGAGAGGTTCTCTTCCAGCACATGCATGCTCAAAATTCGAAAGATTCCAGTGTCTATGTTGAGTCAAGAAAGATGTTGCAGAAATATAATGTCATTCATGATTGGTGTTCTTCTCAGAATAAATAAAATTTGTTGTCTAGATCCGAAGTTACTTTCGGCGAGAGAAGTTTCCTTGTTATATATATATGTAATAAAAGAGAAATGCCAAATTCTGAGGTTTTTATTTTTATAATACGAGGGAAAGGTTTTACAACCAAATATAGTCTTATAGATAGAACTGAGTTTTCAGATAAAATAAAAACATTTTTTTATAATAATTAAATGTAACACAGAATTAAATGTATTCTCCAAACACCATTTCAAGTTTAGAATCAAATATAGTCTTACTTTCCACTGCAAATTGAAAACCCTAAATCCTTAAATATTTTTTTTTATCAGCAAAGAATGAATAAATATAAAGTGGGACACTTCAGGGGTGTCCCAACCCGTGTACAACAGATAGGTGCTTCTAAACAAGATAAAATGTGATTCGTGAGTTCAACTAACACATTCAGAACACCCAGAACCTACAAAACAGACCCTAAATCCTTAAATATAGATCTATGATTTTTCTTACAAATTGACCCTTAAGTAGCTCGAAGGTTCATTGAAGAGGAAGGGAAAGTTTCTCTCTTGGAGAAAATCTTTGTATGGTTTAAAATAAAGTTCAAGGCAAAGAGATTTGATGATTTTCTAAGCCAAACGAAGTTCTAGAGGTGTAGTTATGATCATTGTGTATACATTGTCAAAGGAGAAGAAGAATAAGTGGTGTTCTTACTCTTATATGTGGATGATATCCTTATAGCCAACCAATACAAAAGATGAATTAGAAGAGCTCAAAAGAAGATTACTTTCAAAGTTTGAAATGAAGGATTGTGGTCCCGCGAGGCGTATATTGGAGACGGTTGAGATACTATGTTTGTCTCAGTAAGGATACTTGCAAAAAGTATTGGAATTATTATATTTTCCATATAGATGTATATAGAAAATGTATCCATGTATAATATACGCAGTAAAAATAAGGTAATAGTTTGGTGTAACTGTTTATAGATAGGCATAACATATTGAGTAGCTAATTATATGAAACATATATCTTCAATTTTATTGTATTTAAACAATGTGTTGAATGAATATACAAAAATAATATCTTTTCAATAATATTTGATATGGTATTAGAACACTGTTTCGGGTGACTCAAAATTTTCTTTTGCCCTTTTTTCCTCAACAATCATGTATGTCGAAAACTCCAAAGACGTAGTTATGGATAGATCAAATCCATAGTATGTACATCAATGTTGTCAAGATCGTGAGTTAGCTCGCCGATCTTGCGCTTTTACAATCTTTTTAGGCAAAAACGAGTTGGATTGGAGGTGGGATCGGACTCTCTCTGGATCGGAGCGATCCAGTGATCCAAGGGTTGGATCGAACAATCCATGAGCTTCCGCGATCCATGACGCGATCCAAAAAAAACCCTAATGCGCCGCTCGTGCTCGCTGTCACCTTTCAGTACTCTGCGAACGTCGTCGCCGCCTTCGCGCACCACCGCAAACGCATTCTGTGACGTCGGCGAAGCATGAAGAAGGAGCTGCGACGGCGGCGTCGTGCATAAGGAAGGAAGAGATGCGGGCAGCACATACCTAAACCTAAATTTTAAGAGACATAACTTTGGGCCAAAGGCCATTTCAATTTTAACCTGATAAAACCTAATTTAAAATTTAAATATGGGATGTGGTGTAGTGTGCAACTGAAACCCTAAATAAAAATCAGATTATGTGCAGCTGAAACCCTAAATAAAATTCATAGCTTACTCAAAATTAGGTTTTTTGGACCCATTTAAAAAATTACAATTATTTTCATCTCCAACACATTTTATTATCCTAAATAAAATCATAACTTACTCAAAATTATGTATTTGGACCGTTTCATGAATTATCTTACGTATAGTAACTCGAATAGTAACTCTTCCGAGTCGAGTTATGATCTCCGAGTTACGAGTTTTTTTTACCCCTCCGATCCGCCTCTGAATTACGAGTTTGACAACATTGACGTACATCATTTAGATCAACCCAGACACCTACTTGTCCCAAAAAAATTGAATGACTTAAACTACCCACATAGAGCAAATCAATGACTCGTGCCCTCATAGACAAGAACAAAATAGGGTTCATTGGTGACACAATCAGTGCACCTTCAGAGACCAAGCATTCGACACTCTTTCCTGGTCAACGCATTTTGTTGAAGCGGATTTGGCCAAAGGCATCATACACTCTAAATTAGCACACTAAGTTTGGGAAGATTTGAAAGATCAGTTTGCACAAAAGAACGCGCTTGCAATTTTTTAGATACAAAAAGTGATTGCCACAATTATTCAAGGTAGGATGTCTGTTTCATTATATTACATAACAATTAAGAGTCTCTAGGACGAGTTAGACACATATCGCTTATCCTCACCTTGTAATCAAATAAAAGCACACAATGAAGAGAAGAAAGAAAACCATTTAATGCAATTTCTTATGGGTCTCAATGACACCTATAAAGGTTTTCGATCAAACATTTTGATGATGTCTCTCTTACCTAACATTCGACATGCATATTCAGTAATTATACAGGAAGAGACACAACAACAATTCTTGTCGAACCCAACAAAAAACTTTACTATCGCAACGCATGGACAGGGACAGACAAATCAAAAAAATTATAAAGGCAAGTATTGTGAACATTGTTCGAGGACTGACCACTCGATTAATGAATGTAGGACTTTAAAGTTTCATTGTAATTTTTGTGATAAGAGGACACACAAAAGATAGGTGCAGGCTTAAGAATGGCCAATCTGATCATGCACAACAACAATGGGACTTTAAAATTTCTAGAAATTGTCTGCTTCTAGGCTTTACAAATTCTAGAAATTTTTCGCTTCCAGCCGCCAATATGATGGACTCAATTCTAGAAGAAAACCCCTTCACTGTTATTTATGGGTTTTTGGCAAAACAACTCCAATAAATTGCCAAAGCAGTTGCAATGATTAATTCGAGTAACCATGATGTTTACGTAAATGTAACAAGTTTTCTCATGAACTTTAATACTTCCGTAAATTCTGTTTTCACAAAACCATGGATTTTGAACAGTGGGGCAACTGATCATATTGTTTCAAATCTAAAATTATTTATTAATTTAACTCCATAGTTTATTTGGTAAACCTTCCTACAGGCTCAACAACCCCAATCATGTCCAAAGGGACCATCCAATTTAATAGGGATATCAAATTAGAGCATGCTTTATGTGTCCCTTCTTTTCATTTAAATTTTATTTTAGCAAGTAAACTCACTAAAGCTCTAAATTGTTGTGTTGTTTTACTTCCCAATGGTTGTATCCTGTAGGATCTGACTATGCGGAGGATGATTGGCTCGGGTGAACAATAAGGTGGTCTTTATTATATGAAACCTTCCAAAACATTGCTAGACTCTTTTCATGTTTCAGTATCACAAATCTTTGGCATATGAGATTTGGCCATTCGTCTTCAATAATACGTCTACTTATAATAACTATAATATTTGTCCATTGCTAAACAAATAAGATTGTCTTTTAGTTCCAGTGTAATAAATACACAATGTCCATTTCATTTGTTACATTGCGATATCTGGGATCCTCATAAATCAACTACTTATTGAAATGCACGATTTTTTTAATCATCATCGATGATTTCACTAGATACACTTGGGTTTTTTAATGCAACACAGGTTAGATACTCAATGTCTACTACAATCTTTCGTCACATTTGCATATACACAATTCCACATAATGGTACGAAATTTCTTTCCATGCATCAATTTTTTCTTGATCACGACATTGAATGTCAACGTACATGTGTTTATACCCCCAAACAAAACGGAGTGGTTGAGCGCAAACACTATCATATCCTCACAATTGCACGATCTCTTCTTTATCAGTCTAATTTACCTATTCGTTTTTGGGGAGATTGTGTTTTAACTGCGATTTATGTCATTAATCGCTTACCTTCCCCCATTTTGTCAAATAAAACACCCTTTCAACTATTATACAACCAAGTTCCATTTGTTACACATTTACGTATTTTCAGCAACCTATGTTATGCAACAGTGAATAATCCCAAAGACAAATTTGATCCCCTAGCTCGATGGTGTGTCTTTATTGGATATCCACCTAATCATAAAGGTTACAAATTATACAATCTTGAAGACAACACTGTTTTTGTTAATAGTGACATGGTTTTTTCACGAAACCATTTTTCCTTTTATACTCTTCTATCCTACCAAATTTGGTCATTGACTTAGACCATCAAAATTCTACATATCCTACCACACTAACGAACTCACAATCGACTTCACCTAGTGAACCCAGAGCCTATTTCTGAACCTATGACCATTGAATCTCGTGTGTCTAATTTATCCCCTAATATTTCTACACAATCACTCTGACATTCTACTCGTCTCAAGCATCCTCCTGCATGACATAAAGATTACTTGTTACCACCTTGCGCCAATCAGTCCACTCCTCGCCAAGATTCTCTCTCACGTACACGATACCCCGTTTCTCATTTTATTTCTTATTTCAACTTATCTTCTTCTCAATGCACTTTTTTTAGCTAACATGTTTACACATAGAGAGTCTTCATCATATGATGAGACCATTCTTTCTCACCACCGGAAGGAAGTCATGGAAGCTGAATTATTAGCATTGACAGAAAATAACACCTGGAGCGTATTTCATTACTAGTTGACCACAAACCCATAGGATGCCAATGGATTTATAAAATAATATATAAGTCTCATGGGAGCATCGAACGATATAAGGCCCGCTTATTCACCAAAGGTTACACACAAGTGAAAGGGATTGACTACATTGCGACTTTTTCTCCTACTGCTAAACTTACGACATTACGTTGTCTTTTGACTGTTGCAACTGCTAGAAATTGGTTCACTAACCAACTTGACGTACAAAATGAATGCACAGTAACTTTAATGAAACTTTTTACATGGAGCTTCCTCTTTGACAGGGAGAAATTTGGTTTGTCAATTTCATAAGTCCTTGTATAAGCGTCTGAAAACTGGTTTGCTATTTTCTCTAAGGTTATTCAAAAGGCAGGATATATTCAATAAAAAAAAACTATTCTTTATTTACCAAGATTGTTGGATCATCTTTCATAACCATCTTGATCTATGTCGATGATGTCGAAATCAAGCATCTCAAGGTATTTTTGCTCCAACATTTTCGAATCAAGGATCTTGGCACCTTAAAATATTTTATGGGATTTGAATTTTCTCGGTCTAAACATATCCTTCTTATGTCTCAAATAAAATATACATTGGACATTTTGGACGATACAGTTCTAACTAAGACAAAATCGGAGAAGTTCCTCATGAAGAAAAATTTAAAACTCACTCTTATTGATGGTGATTTATTACATAACTCAACTAAAAATCATAGGTTAGTTGGAAGACTCCTTTACCTCACTGTCATAAGGCCATATATTGTCTACTCAGTTAGAACTTTAAGCCAGTATATGCAAGAGCCTCGCAAAACATATTGGGATGCAACATTATGGGTTCTGAAGTACATCAAGGGGACACCCCAAGCAAGGATTATTACTTTCCTTTGATAATGACATTAAGATGAAAGCCTATTGCGATTCAGATTAGGGACGATGTCGTATTACTCGAAGATCAGTCAGCGACTATTGCATTTTCTTGGGAAATTCATTGGTATCCTGGAAGTTTAAGAAACAAACCATTGTGTCAAGGTCATCTGCTGAAGCAAAATATCGGGCCATGATAAATGTTTCTCTAGAGTTAACATGGTTATGTTATATCTTGCGAGACCTCAAGGTTCCAATTAACATCCTTACACCTTTGTATTGTGATAACCAAACAACATTCCATATTGCAAAAAATATTGTATTTCATTAACATACGAAGCTTATCGAGATAGATTGTCACATCGTAAGGGAAAAGTTGCATGTTGGAATGATAAGTCCATCACATGTCTCTCCACATTGTCAGTTAGTGGATATATTTACTAAGCCTATTGAGAAAGATCATTTTGTGATTTTGCGAAACAAGTTGGGAGTCTATGATATTTACTCACCAATTTGAGGGGGAGTATTGAAATTATTATATTTTCTATATAGATGTATATAGAAAGTGTATGAATGTATAATATACGTGGTAAAAATAAGGCAATAGTTTGGTGTAATTCCCGATAAATAAGCATAACATATGAAGTAGCGAATTATATGGAGCATATTTCTCCAATTTGATTATATTTAAACAATAGACATGCGTTGAATGAATATACACAAATATCCTTTCCATAATATTTAATACAAAAAGGTGGTTGAGAGGTTTAGGATGCATGAATCTAAACCTATGGGGACACATTTGGGACACCATACAAAGCTCTCAGTTGCTCAAGCTCCAAGTACCAGGAGAAAAGGAATAAAATGAAGACTACCTCGTATGATAATGGAGTTGATAACATCATGTATAGGATAGTCTATAACAGACTCATCTGGCTCATGTTGTTAGTGTTGTTAGCAGGTACATGGTAGATTCTGGACGGGCTAACTGGGAGGCTTTGAAGTGGGTGCTGAGTTACATAAGAGGAGGTCTTGTGTATAGTTTACCCTTGATAGAGTTGCAATAGAAGGGTATGTGGACGTTGATTATGCAGGAAATGTTGATACAAGGAATTCACTTTCTAGGTATGTCTTTACCTTGTTTGGCATTACAATTTGCTAGAATATGCAATCACTCGTGGCTTTATCTATTACTTAGGCAGAGTATATCGCGCTGACAAAAGGGGTAAAGGAGGCACTATGGTTAAAGGGAATGATCGAGAGTCGAGAATTGTACAATACTGTGTGGTTGTTCACTGTGATAGTCAAAGCATTATACATCTAGTTGATCATAAGATTTACCACAAGAAGACAAAATACATAGACGTCAGACGACATTTTATGAAAAATATTATTAAGTTTAGAAATATTAAGATTGAGAAGATATACTTAGAAGAAAATCCAACAAATATGTTTTATTATTTTGTTATTGTTGAGAACCAACATTTACTAATTTTCTGTCTATTACAAAATATATTCACACATATGCCATGTAACTTAAGTTTAAACTTGTCACCATAATTAATATGATATTATTACTTAGTTTTTTGCGACTAGAGCTTCGATTTTCGTATGCAACTGTGATGCATAATGTTTTATTTTGATGAGAATATTCATATTTGAAGGCATAAATTATAGAAAAGACAGTCTAGAAAGATATGGATCAAAATTGAACCAGGAGGAATTTTGACAGATTAAGTGTACATCATTGCATGAGTACTATGAAGAAGCTTAATCAAATAAGCCTTTGACTTGAGAATCCACATGGCCACATTCCTTAATCTAGGAAATCACTTGAGATGGACGATATTTTAGAGAAATAGTAAGAAAACGCAAAAATAGCTTATAAAATTTATACTTGGCCACTATGAGAAATTATTAGAGCCGGTTATACTGACTTTAATAATATATAACGTGTAAAATTATTAGAAATTTTAATGATGTATAAAAATATTTTTAAAAAATATTTTTAAAAAATATTAAAGTTGATTAAGTTGACTCTAATAATATTAAATATGTTTATATATATATATATATATATATTGAGTGAGTTTAATCAACTTAAATAATATTAAATATATTTTAATAATTAAATATATTAAAAAAGATATTAGAGTAAGAATATTAAATATGTTTTAATTTTTAATTATTTGTAAAAAAATGTGTTAGCATTATTAAGCACGATTATATTTATAGTCACTGATGCAAATATAACATATATTTAATATTTATTTAAATTAGAATCAACTTATATGTTATGAATAAGTGATTGTAAATTATTTTTAATTTAAAGATCCAAATTTAAAGAAGATAAATCTTCTCTTACATTTTATGTCTTTAGACTCATCACATTCATTCATCCTCATATCTTTTATCCACACATATCTCCTTTCATTCATTCTTCTCCTCATCTCCTTCATCCATACTTACTTTCTTCATCTACACTTATATCCTTCATCCATCATAATATTTTTTCTAATTTTATTTTATTTTGTTGAAAGATGAAGACATTCTACAATAATTTTTTTTAAAAATTATTGTCATTAACATCAATATTATTATTAAAAAAATATTATTTTACGTCAATTCAACTAACTTTATATATTAATAAATAATTAATTTTATAGCTTTGGAATTGATGAATCTGATATTATTTTGATATTATTTTAGTGTTTATCTTAGTGTGAGTTTAGTTTAGTTTTTTAATTGACGTAAATGAGTGTTAATCGCAAGTTAGAGTCGGCTATTTGATATTTATATCGATTTTTACCAACGCTAAGTCGAAAATTTCCTGTAGTAAAACCCAATGATCGGAGAATGAGACGCTGCTCGGTGTCGATTGCAGTGAAAGCATTGACATATGAGAAGGAAGGAAGAAATAGAAATCGTAAATGTGAGGACCAAAAAGAGAGAGATTTAAGATCATTATGGTAAGAAGATTTGATGGTGGAGGAGTGAATAATGTGGCTAGGTTTGTGGTTGAGTGTTAAACTTGTAATGGGTTAATGAAATAAAAATAGCATGTTGTGAGGGGGAGGGGGTGTGTGTCATTGATTGTGTTTAGTCTCCGCAATGGAAGAAATGAAATGAAAATGAATCCTAGAATGTGGCGTATAAAAGATATCTACGTGTTGCTAACTTCCACTTGCTTAACCTCGTACTTGAAATAATTGTTTGCTTTTCTCCTGGTTCCAATGGTTTTGTTGCAGTTCGCAATTTTTGAAACATTGAGATATTCAATAGAGCAGAACCATGTGAGATGGTAATATACAAATGAAAAGGTTGTCTTTGGGGTAATATTTATTTGTTTATATTTGTTCCTCTTCCGAAGAAAAGATCAACAAAACACATTGAAGAAAGTACATTTGAACCTTTTAGCTTCCGAGTAACTCTGCAAAGAACTTCAGCACCAATTACATCCCCACATATAGAACCGAACCCTTGCCTTTACCACACTATTCAGGCTCATGTATCCAGCTAGGATGCCTTTTAGGTGCACCTTAGCCAACTCATCACAGGAACTCTGCATGAAATTATAACTTGTTTTCTACCTTCAATACCAAATACATCGATCTCCACATAAATCTACACTAACCCAAACCATTGTCTCTACTATATTTACCTCCTTTTACTTCCCCTCAGCCTCAAGCATCCTTCTTTTTTCGCAAAAAAGGAAAAAATATCTAATAATAAGAGGCCCTTGACCCCTACCAGCCTACTACAACACTACTTAACTCAGTAGGACTGAGGGAGGAATACAAGTTCACCACCTTCCACAGATACTAAAAGGAGTCCAAACAACCTTAAAACAAAACTTGCACACCAAAGAGCAAATGGTTTTGCTCCAACAAACAAGGAGAGCTATCACATGATACAACAACCAGAATGTATTTTGCAGCAAAACCTCTTCTAAGTAATCCTAAAAGGCTGATAAGTAAATCAAGACCACCGACATATTTGTGTCTAGCATCACTATACTGTACCAACAATGAAATTTGGACTAAACAGAATTGAATTAGGCAGCAGTTGTATTAAGCCACCACTTTCCTAAGGTCAACTGAATTCTCAACATTCATCAAGAATAATCTCATCCTAGGACATGATACGAAGTGATTTTGCACCAGAAAACTAAATGAATTTCCAAAAAGGCTGGGCCAACACAATGCATTTTGTAACTAGTGTCCACCATGTTGAAACAAAAAATTGATTAGTAGAGCAAATACACAAGATATTTGACATCCTTCTAAATGGTTATTTTTGGAGAATATCTATTGAATTTGTTTATTGGTGTAATTTTTGTTTAATTTAAATTGTGATATTTAGTTCATTAAATTTGAATATTGATATTAAATATTTTTAGGAATAATTTAGAATTTAGGAATAGTTTTTTTTTATTAGCAAGAAACAAATAAATAAAGAGGATCACTTAAGGAGTAGTTCAACTCTCATACAGAACAAGATATACAAATGCACATTTCCTCATACTCAAACAACAACCCAAAAGATTCGCCTACGACCTATCTTTACACTACCAACTAAATACAATAGTAAGATCAAGGACCAACCCCACCACCCTTATAGTAACTTTAAATTGAATGCATACATACCAGGGGTTCAAAACACCAGTCAGAGAACGAGAAACTCACTTACGGTACATTTAAAGAGATCCAAGACCAAACTTTAACATGTGTCTAGGAAAAAACTTCAGAATGATCCATCACTCCTCATCTAAATAAGCAATTATTCATTTGTCTCCAAATCTCACTAACCGACGCGATCCAAACATTACCCATAATCAGATTAACTGAAGTAGACGCACCAAGGATTTTGAACTGCTTGAAATGTGATCTAGGAACAAAAGGATCAATTGAAGTCACTCCAAACTAATCATAACAGAGATTCCACACTAGCCAAGCGATTCTACATCCGAAGAACAAATGACTTGTTGACTCCTCTAACACCCTGCACAAGCAGCAAAGGTTGCTCTCGACCCTAACCCCTCTTCTTTCCAGATTTACCTTAGAAGCAATCTTGTTTTCAATCACCCTCCAAATTGTTGTTAGAATATATGGCCTTAAACGAGAGGGGGGTGAATTGTTTAAGAAAGATTTTAGTAAACTTTTAGGCTTAGAATGAAAAATACTTCAAGAAAACCTTGATTAAGAATTCAGTTTTTCAAAACATAAAGCAAAA
>Ga0123342_1001663_pt1 | contig 37465 bp, 8 predicted proteins | sample Turbeawhitnodule_FD_89960 | JGI IMG/M metagenome (GOLD analysis project Ga0123342, IMG submission 89960) | Root nodule microbial communities of legume samples collected from Mexico - Turtle bean Mexico white nodule | ecosystem: Host-associated > Plants > Roots > Nodule | place: Mexico: Nepantla...
CTCGTTCCAAAGCTGGTATTTACATGTCCCAAAGAAAATATGCGCTTGATATTTTGCAGGATACGGGACTCACAGGTGCTCGTCCAGACAAATTTCCAATGGAACAATACCTAAAACTCACACGGAGAGTTATTAAAGGATCCAGTCAAATACAGGCGACTCGTGGGACGACTGATATACCTCACGGTTACGGAAACCTCATTGGGATGCCGCAATTCGAGTCCTAAAGTACATCAAAGGATCACCAGGACAAAGGATTGCTATTGCCATCCGAAAACAATCTGACATTGACAGCTTATTGCGACTCAGACTGGGGAGGTTGTCAGACAACTCAGAGATTAGTATCTGGATATTGCATTTTTCTTGGTTCCTCTATTATCTCATGGAAGTCAAAAAAAACAGACAAACGTATCAAGATCATCAGCGGAAGCAGAATACCGCGCAATGACCAATACTTGTTTGGAAATAGTTTGGTTGTGATATCTGTTGCAGGATTTAAAGGTGTCATGTTTAAATATATATATATATTTCCTATACATGAGTGATGTAATATACACATAAGAGAATAAGAAACATCTTTTCTTTTTTACATCTTTTATCATTTTCTTATATCAGTCTTTAAATTTTGTATAAAAAAATTGGACCTTATATTTGGATTTTTAATATAGGATTTTGTAAGGTTTTAGAGAAATCAAGAGGATGTCTACATGGCGGACATAAGGCGCTACATAAGCTTTCAACATGATGTTTTCCTTTTTCATTCATTCATTTTTCACAAGGTGACTTTTCCTCTTCTGCATGGAGCACATGGAGCCCCTCATACTTGTATTCTCCTTTTCCTTTTATCACATGTCAACTTGTTAATGGAGAGTTTGTCAAAACATGGATTACCAAATGACAATCCACCAATAGATAGTTTTTAAGGTGCCACGTGTGATTCCATGAATGGAGAGTTTTTGAGAGTTCTAATAATCACTTTAATTCTATAAAATTATGTTTATTAACCTTTTATTTTTATTATTCATATATTGCTTTACTTCATTTAATTTTATGCTTCTATTGTGTAATTTAGGTTTAATAGACTTTTTTATCTCAATATTTATCGTGATTAGTTAACGTGATCCTTTAATATTTTTTGTTTTGAATGTAGCTCTTATTTTTGTTAAAATGAATTAATATGTTCCTTTTTGTTAGTTTGGTGTTGACATCGTTAAGATGGTGATAATTTGACATATACACATAGACACATGATAAATAATTTAAAGCAATTGTACAATGACAAATGAAATTATGTTATCTTTATTCTTTGTATTTTGTATGTAGTTAAGTTACCTTTTCTCCATCTTCTCTTTCTCTTCCTACACACAAAGACTAAATTACCCTGCAATACATGTGATGATATTGTATGACAAAATTTCTTACATTGTTTTCTTATAAAAACCACAAACACACCTACACATCAAACATGTCACACAATTTCATAGTTACTATGCATGTTCACTATTTTTAGTTTTGTGTAGTTTAAACTCAATATATATATATATGCCCATATTAATGGGTTCATTCATTACAAACTATGGCCAACACTATTCATACGTCTTTATTAATCTACTAATAATTTAATATAACCTATGCAACAACATACACTACAAATAAAGGTTTAAAAATCTCATGCACGATGTATTACCATACTTAATAATAATTTAGGATGTAGGGTTCAAGGTTGATAATGGTTCAAGTGATTAATGTTCTTATATTTTTAAAATTTCCATCTTGCCAACTTTTATCAATTTCAAATTAACTTTCATAAAGTCATATGAATTTAATCAATAATTACAGTTAAAATCCAATTAAATTTAATTATACTATTCAAATTAAAACAATAAATTTTTTCTCATTATTATAGTCCAAGAAGAATCAAATTAATTGTTGTAAGTGTGAATAAAAAGATACTCATATGTGGGTATTAGTGCTTGAGACCAAAGTTCCTAGAACACTGACCCTTTTTCGAGTGTGTAAGAAACTTGTTTCAGCACATGGGCCTTTTCAGTGTATGTAAGGGACTTGTCCCTAGGTCAAAATCCCTAAAGCACATGACTTTGCATGTGTAGAAGACTTATTAATCCCTGGGATTAGAATCCAAATAGCATCTGATCCTTAGCATGGAAGTTGTGATATGACGATGTGAGCACAAAGTCTCAATTTTGATTTAAAAAATAAAATCAATATGTGAGTCTCAATTTTAAGAAGAAAGAAAGAACGAGGAAAAGAGAAAGTATAAGAAGAATCAAATAGATCTTCAATTTAAAAATATATATAAATTCCAAACAAAATGGAACTGAAGAAACAAAGAGATGTTCACTTTATAAAAGTAGATTTAAAAAAAAAAAACGAGAAACAGAAAATTCGAAGTTACGTTCGATTACAAAAAAGATAATTTTGATTAATTTTTTTGAAGTTTTAATTTAGAAAAAAAAGATATTGAAAGAGTTTCGATTTTAAAAATAAATAAATATTTGATTAAAAAATTTGAAATTTAGTTTTAAAATTTGATGTGTACTTCAAATAAACAAAAAATAGAAGAGAATTTGATTAAAAAAATAGAAAGGGAGTTTCTTCCTACACCCCTACATTTTCTTCCTGCACCCCTGCAATTTTTAAAATTTCAAAACTAACATTGATCTTTTATTTGAAAAGGGCACCGTGGATGAGTTGTGTGGCCATGGTTCTTCTTCTTCGTTCATCGGTGACGTTGGTGGAGGTTGATTTCAACTGCTTGGAGTAAGGTGGAGATGTGGGTTGTGTTGTCGGAATGTTAATTGACTTTTAAAGGTAAGAACTGAGTTTTGTTGGAGAGGGTGGGTGGTTATAGAGTTTTTTAGGTTCCTAGAAAATGAGATCCGTGATTGTGCTACGGACGGATCAATCCGCAAGTGAAATTTTGATCTACAAAATGGTTGTTCCATAAGTGAAGTTTTTGTTTTTTTGATGAGGGGTGTTCTAAAAGCATTTTCTTGACTTATGGATTGGTGGATCTGGAAACATTTTTAACTTACGGATTAGGAAATCATAAGCTTTTTCGACTTATGGATTGAATGCAGTTTTTGACTTATGGATTGGTGGATCCGGAATGCATTGGTTTAGTGTTGTTGTTTTTGTTGTAGTTTTTAATAATTTGTTGGTAAAATGTTAATTTGTTGAAGTATGGACAATATAGAAGGATTCAAATAAGGATTATATGACGAGGTTGATGTGTGGAAGGGTCTACATGATGATGATATTGAGAAGTCAATATCCAACAAAGCAATAGACAATATATGAAAGAGATATGAATGCACAAATGAGTTTATTTAATTTGAAGAGTAGAGTATATGTTTGTGTGCGTTTTAGGATTTTTAAAAAATACTAAAGATAATTTTGTCATCGTATAACATTATAAGGAAGAAAAATGTAGACATGCAGGAAGTAACCCCCAAATTGAAATTTTGCTAAAAGCCCATCTCACATAGGCCCATAAGAATAGTATACAAAAAAGGATTAGTATTCATCTTTTGTGGTGTCTTATATATATAATTATTTATATTTGAATGAAAGAAGAAAAACTATTTTTTTTTATCTTTCTTAGTTTTTAGCCTATCAAGTTTCGATTTAAAAAATAAAATCGAAAGAGTTTTAATTAAAAAAAAAATCAAACTAAAGGGAATCGAAATGAACTTCAATTTTACAAGAAACAAAGAGAAAGAGTTTCAATAAAACCATAAACAAATATTTCAATTACTGAAAAAAAAATCCATTGAAAAAATAATCAATCAAAGATTTTGATTATTAAAAGAAATTAAAAAAAATTGTCAACTTTTTTTGAAGATATTGATTATTAATTAAATATTAAATATAAAATCTGATTAGATTTGTAGAATTCAATAATTTATTTTTATTATTTTTATGAGAACTACGTATTATATAAAATTCTTTTATTTATTTGTTACTTTTATTTATTTTTTTATTTGTTGATTTAAAGTCTTAGTACAGTATTGTAGGTTAGTGTTTGTTTTTTTTTTGAGTTTGATGTAGTTTCTAATGTTTATTTATTTTATGCTATTTTATTTATTTATTTTTCATCTGACGATAGATAAGTGTTGTTTAGCATGAGTTTCAATAAAAGAAATTAAAAAGTTTCGATTTCTAAAAAAATAAAATTACCTTTAATTTTAAATTGTTAATGGGATTGAATTTTTTAAAATTACAGTAATAATGTTGTACAGGAATTCAACATACTTTTGTTTACAAATTTAAAATTTTAGTAAAAGAAATCCGGTGAACATGTATAAAAAGAAGTTGATTTCCATGAAAACTTGGAATTGAAATTATGCTAAAAAAATTGATATTTTTTACGTAGTCAAACTATCAAATCGGTTGTCAATAAACTATCAGAGTTGATTTTGATCAGCAATTTAAAAAATCATCATCATCTATTTATGGTTTTATTACAATAAAAAACAAATTTGAGATCGCACTCAATTTGTCGAAGTTAAAAATTTAGAGTGCTGCTTTGGATGGTGAAAAAAAAATTCATCATAATCAATTTCCTTTAAACACTTCATAACTTTCTTTTACTATTTTGTATAATTTAATTGACGTATTTTGTCTACTTCTTTTATTATTTTATGTAAATTATCGAATAAATCTTCTTTATTTGTTGTAACAAAGATGAAATATCTCTGAAAAAAAGTATTTGTCTCTGTTTATTTTTTGTAGGAAAATTTGCGGAAAACAAAACGTTACTCGACAAAGTTCCTTTCCCTCTTCGTATATCTTTCATTATTATATTCAAAAACATTATCTTCAAACTTTGTATACTCTGAAAATTTTACTTGCTACTGCCAACTATATTATATCATAGTAGTAATTCCGCAAGCGGAAGCAACACACAATCATAAATCAACAGTAGAAAAATAAACAATACAAGATTTAACGTGGTTCGGTCGTCAACTGCAACCTACATCTACACGTACAACTATTAGATTTTCATTCTCTCCTGTTGCACACCAATTACAAGTATCATGATCTCTTTAAATAGAGATAAATAGAAATAATAAAAGGACACAATGATTAAGCCCACTCACTAAAACATGGTGTCTATTCAGCCCAATCTAATTGGTTCTGGCTTCATACCCAACAATATTTCACTTGAAGTCATGGAACAATGTTCACCTGCAGTTCAACTGTGTACATGATGTCTTGTCAGCCCAACCTAATTGGTCTTGACTTCATACCCAACAATTCCTAAATCCATGTCATTGCCTCACAATGTTAAGGAAAATAATTAGGTCTATAATCTTCATTTCTTTGTTTCATTTTGCTTTGCAATTAATGTGCATATTATATGTCCACAGTGTTATACAAACAAAAACTCACTATCAAATATATCTAGCACAGCCCATAACTGTGCAAAAACCAGAGCAATCAGAGGTAAACATCGCCGGCTATAACACGACCAAAACAACACCATCGGACCTTCCATACTACGTAGTTTCAACAAATTTTACAACAACCACTCCACATTCCCTCATTCAAACAAACTCTATCCCAAGCACTTGTCTAAAGAAATACAACCCATAAACTAATCAATTTAGCACATAAACAAACTAAAAGTTCAACTAGTGTTTGTGATATCTATTTTAATCGAACCTTTCTTCAAAAACATATTAGTCAAAAGAAGGGTGCCAACTTTCATCGTTTATAGCTTAAAAAAAACATTTTTTTTGAGCACGAACTCCACTAACCCTCACGAAGTCGGGATTGAGGTGTAGACTATAGATGAAGAAAGCAAAATCAAATTGTTGAGTCAGCCACGAGCATAAAAGTTGTAAATCAAATTGAGTTGACTAAACAGATACGTCCACTTCACTCTTTTTTTTTTTCCTATCTTTTATAATTCATGTCAAATATGATCCACGTAACCCTACAACTGATCATACATAAACTAAACTCTAAAATTATTATATTCAGAAGAAAAAATATTATTTACGTGAGCAAAGCAATCCGATGACAATGAAATTACGAGTAATTAAGAAACTGACAACTATTTGAAGTTAGTACATATAATCTGGCAAAACCAAAGTAACAACCTTAAAAATTAGAAGAGAATCATCAACAATGTGCATTTTAAGCCTAATTCAATTTCATAAAATTAGCTTAAAGTGAGGTTTACATCCACTTATATGAGATATCCAACACACTTCCTCACACCGAGAGTGAGAGTTCGTGCGTGAGATAACATATTATGGATGGTTCGATAATGGTCCGATAGTGGGTGGCCTGATAAGCCAAACAAACACTCGCTAAAATAAACTCGAAATGACTCTGATACCATATTACAAAGTGGACTTTAAGTTTAACTCGACCTCATAAAACCAACTCATAAGATAAAATTTGCACTCATTTATATACAATGAAATGTTTTAATCTTTAGTGAGATCTTCAACAATACAGAATGGTAAGTAAAGAGTGTGAAATAGCTTAGGAATGACTACAAATTGGTGTCTGGTTTATTTTCTTACAGTAACCTGATGATGTAAATGGTGGGGGCCTTGTGCGATATAAATTAGATTTCAAAGTATAATTATTGATCTGCAATGCATGGTCTCTTTCATTTGGTGTAGTACTAGCAGCGCACAAACAAAGGTGTAGCCTGATTCCGTATGGCCTTCGAAACATTGTCGTACGCTTCATCTGAGGTAGGTCTTTACAGTGCTCTCAAATAACACCATAAACTCAAGGTTTTCTTAAATGTTCTTCTAGAATGAGTTCCTGAATGTGCGTCCAATCTTATAAGCATGATTTCTCAAAGTCAGAGGATTACTGTTCTAACGTATGCCTCATTGACATAACCACGAGAAACTCTAGTAGCACCGTGTTCAGACAGAAACTTTTAATTCTACATCATATTTTTAAAGTTTTATGTCTTTTTTATAATTTATCACTAAAGTTAATGTTGTTGTAGTTTTCTTTTTAATTTTACAGAATCTATATCAATATTGTAGTGGAATTTCTGATTATATATATTTTTATATTATTTTTAATAATTATTACATATACTGATCAAAGAAACGTCGGAACATGTCACCATAGGCACATAGGATCAAAACGGACACACATGTCATCCAAAGATAAATTTCTATTTAAAATAATTAATTAAGAATAATACATATACATAGTACTTCTTTAATGACAAGATTAACTTGAAAAAATTGTGTCAAATACTCTCCATACTTATCTAGTATTCCTATAAATACATGTCCAAAACACAAGATAAATATATGCAATTAATATTTCAATCAACATATACCGAATATTAACTTAACCATTAAAGTGTCTTCTTTAGATATCTCACACCGATATTGAAAGTCATAGTAAAAAGATTGGAACCGTCAACAATTGACAAGAACAAAGAGAGAAGATAACCTCTTCCCATTCACTGTAAAAACAATAATATTTTAAAGTTATAATAAAAAATAACAATAAAAATACCCATATAAAAATAGTAAAACAAGAAAAAAAAAACGAAATTGAGAAATAATGAAAAGTAACTCTCATGTAAATTAAGTAATAATAATAATTTGAACATTATTGAAGGCTTTATACATCTTAACAACATTCTAATTATTACTTCCTTACACATTCATGGTAATGTGTTCGTGGCAGAAGTTCGATTGCAATTAAAACCTTTTCCAGTCAGTAATCTTCATCCTATTTTTGCTGCATAATGACATCCCCTCCTCACCTTTAACTTAAATTTTTCATATATATATATATATATATATATATATATATATATATATTAAAAAAATCAATTTTATCAACTATCAAATTTTGTTGTTAAAAACACTATAGTTGATCGTTAAATATCTGCGATCGAGATGATCACATAGTCGCAAAACATTTAACGACCGAATTATAAAGTGGTTACAAATTTTCAACCGAAATTTCAGTGGCTAAATCAATCGCAGAAAATTTGGTCACCAAAATTCAGGATTCAACTCAGCAACGATCATTTTCGGTCGCTAATGGATTAAAATAATTAATTAAAAAAACTTGTGGTGGTTAATTCAATGACTAAATGGAGACTGATTTTATTTCGGTGGCTAAATATTATTTTTAATTATAGCAATCGATTCTGTTTCAGCCGTTAAACAACAGCTTTGTAGATATAGTCACCAAATCAGTTTTGGTGATTATTTGTATATGTATTATTCATACCTATTTAAAATGATATTTTGACCATTTTATAAAAAAAAAATTCAAACTTGCTCATAAATACTCAAAATTCAAATACATAGTTTAAGAAAGAGTTGTACACAAATTAAAAGTAGATCGTATAACACAACAAAAACTATTGGAAACTAGTTAATAGAGTCAAATCTATTATGTAATTCAACATACAATTAATCTTCTTTTGAACTATCATCTCTAATGTGGTCTCCTTTATGATGTCCACTACTAGATTTGAAGAGCTTGATATGAAATTATTCATTTGAATGTGTTGTATATGAGTTGTATCTGCTCATTTTGTTTGCACATCTGCTCATTTTGTTTGTGTATCAACTCATTTTTTTGTGTGCATGCGTGCACCCCGACCACCACCCGCAGCTTTCTCTTCCTCCTCCCAATGCTTTGTGTATTAACGTGATTTAATAAAACTTACCCATTCCACTACAGTACATAAAAGCTAACAATAACTCTGAAGCTTGAAGAAGAGCAAAATGAGAAAATTCTTTTAAAACAATAATAATATTGACTAATCTTTTTTTTTAAAATAAAATAATTTTTTTGGCTATTTAAATTCTTTTTGGATTAAATTGTTTTAATTTAAATTAATTGTGTATTTTTTTTTATAATCTTTAAACGGGCAAAGAGGCTAGCATACTTAGAAATTATCTATTAAATAAGATTTAATATATTTTAAATTTTTATTTAATTCAAAGCAAAATAAATGATATCAAAATTTTCCTACTCTAACATTTAAAAAATTTAGATCTCAAAAATAATAATTTATGTCGCATTTTTAGTTCAAATAGTAACATGATATTAAAGTCTTTTTTAATATATTATTATTATTATTAAACAATTACATTTAACAACTAAAACAAATTATTGGCTAAAAAATAAACATATCTGGTGGTTGATTCGGTGGCAGAAATAAGCAATTACATTTAATGAATGAAAAAAAAATCGGTGGCTAAAAAATAAATATTTTCGGTCGTTAATTCAGTGACAAAAATAAGCAACTACATTTAGCAACCGAAAGAAAACCGATGACTAAAAAATAAACATTTTCGATCGCCAATTCGGTCGCATATATATTTTTCTCAGTTTATTCAAAACAGTCACCACTTTAGCACTCGATGGTTTTGTCACTCTCATGTTCAGTCGCCGATTCAGTTGCTAAACTAACTAACATCATTAACAATTCATTTGATCGCTATTTCGGTCACAAATTTGAGACTAAGAGTATTCAATGGCTATTTGGGTCGCAAATTGCGACCACTCATTTTCGATCGCTAAATTCAGTAACTAAATGGTTATTGTCTTGTAGTGATATACCAAATAAAAAATTCATTTAACAACTCAAATTAATAATATTTTAATAATTTTATTTTTTTAATTTAAAATTTTAATATATATTATTTTATTATTAAAGTGAATTGTAAAGTGGATGTAAATTTTTAAAGAAATATAAAAGTATTATTTTTCAACCTTATTACCAAAATAATTTCTCCAACTCTATTAAATTGTCAAATATATGTCAAACCTCTTTTCCAATCAAGTTGCTACTCCTCACTCCACCTTTAATTTTATATCTATTATATTCATCTATTTCCTATTCCAAACTTTCCCAAACTTAATCACTTTGCACGCCCAAGTTCTCTATCTACATAGTTTCTCCTTCTACCTCCCCTTTGTAAATTTTACACTGATTATTTGGATTATATTACATTTTTCAATAACAATACCTATTTTAAGTCAATTCATCGTGTGATGTAAAATTGTCTAAAACATTAATATACATAAAAAGAGTATTTTTTTTTACATTGGTTGAGATAAAAGTTGGTTGAAGTAGAAATCAATGTAAAAAATCATTAACGTTTTACCAAATTTACAAAATATGAAAAAAAAGAGTTATTTACATAAATTAAATCAATAAGTGACATAAAAAATTCATTTTACCGATGTTCTTAAATTAAGCAATATAAAAATTATAATTTTTTAAATAAATTACTCGTTCAAAACAAACTCAAATCTTGTAATGCAATAAAAATGTCTAGTTAAAGAATTTGAATAACAAAACACTTATTAAGTAAGTGAGTACCGAAACTTCTAAAATGATTTGGAATATTCATGCAGAAACTATTGAAATATTAATGCTCTAATATTTATTCAAATTAATATGTTAGTAATATGTATATTTATTCAAATTAATATGTTATTAACATGTATAATATAAGTATATTATGAATGAAACAGTTATTATGGGGAGATACCTACATGTATGTACCAATAACAACCACAACCGACACGAACATGAACATGAGTAATTATGAAACATAGGAGAATGATAATGGCGCTAGGTTGTGTCACGACTTGCAATGGTGCAATGAGGAGGAACAAAGACACATGCTTGTACCCCAATTTGCAGTGTTACAGTAGGGAGGAACAACAATGCAGGATAAAGTCATGGGGTTGCAGGGAGGTGTATTGGTGAAAATGGAAGGTAACGACAACAAGGGGAGTGCACACGAATGTTAATTAAGCTAAAAAAATGTTAAAGGTAGCTAAACAACATACACAAAGGAAAAAAAGTGAAGAAAAAGTGTGTAGATGCTAGGTTAAAAAGAGATTATATGGGAGAAATTGACATAGAAAGTGATTTCTACATTGTTAATATGTTACTCAATATAAAATGCACTTCTTATGTTTCTTCCTCCCACGATCTATATAGAAAAGTTTTACACATTTACAAATTTGTTACCGTGCATCTTTTCGTTGATTTTTGGCCAACTAACTTAAATGGCGTGACAATTTTTTATTTTGGACTAGTGTCAAACATGTACTTCCACCACATAACTTTACACTCGTCCCCACATTCTAATCCTTGATAGTAGATGAAAACATCTTAGGATCTAATATAAGATAACACTATTATTAATGTTCATTATAGAGTTCAAACACCACATGAAAAAAAAGTACTAAAAGATTTTATCCTCATTGATGATCAAGACCAAGTCATGTAGCTAATCCTATCAAACAATTCTCATTCTTTAAAACCCTCATTTTGAAAAAAATTATATAATTTATCTTTATCAAAATGCAGAAGTTATTGCACACCATATCATATATCACCTTTTTTTTTCTCACCAACTTCCATTCGAAATCCATGTTGCCAAAAGTTCTCTCCTACATTATTTGATAGTCATTCTATTTTATTCATCCAAACATAACACATTTTCCACACCTTATAGAAAGATAACATAGCATGCAAAATGATCTTATTCTCTATCTTCCAAAGATGACATTTCATATTCATTATCCCCACTACATTTCTTTTACAACTATTAGTGGGAATTCTATTTTTGATGCCCTTTTATATAAAAGTCACCACTTTTTTAGGTGCTTTAGATTCCATAGTTCCTCTCATGAAGTCTCTTTCTTTGTTTTCCTCTTTTGATCATGTAGTAGTTCATATGTTAAAGCTACAATATAATCCTCATTACAAGAACTATTCCATGTACAACCATCTTTTTCACCTTTAGTGACATTTGAAAATTTCAATTTGCTCCAAAAAAAATTATGATCTCCTCTTCCCATGGAAACCATGATCTTCTTCATTGTAGATTCCATTCTCATTTATCATTCAACCATATATTAGTTTGACTAAGTTTTTACCGCTTTAAGTTCCAAGTTCAGATAAACCTTTAGGTATGCTTTAGCTAAGGTCATATCACCTTTCCACCTATGGTACCAAGAACTGATATGATTATCCTCTCCAACCCTTATTTCCACCCTTTCCAAAAAGCAATTGTTATGAGTTTCCATTTCACACACTTTCTCAAGATTCTTCCACCATAATAATTTTCTACCCTCTTTTTCCATTATTTTATAAATCACTTCATCCCTCACCTATAGCCTCGATAAGAAAGTAATACTCATAATTATTCTGGTTTAGTATGTTCCATTTCCATTTGTCCAACAACACTATAAAATATATTATATCTTTTTCCTTTAAAGCTCCATGTGAATTTGGATCACATGTTTCTTTCTAGTTCAATCATGTTATCTTCCTCTCCTCACCAGCACATCCCTATAACAATCTAGATTGAATGTTTTTAATCTTTGTAACAACCTCACTTAGTATCTTATAAAAGGATAGAAAGAACATGAGTAATGTTCTTGAAACTGAATTTATGAGACAAATCCTTCTTGTTAAAGACATTTCTTTTCCATTTCCATAGTACCAACTTACTCTCACATTTTCTAATGATAGGTTCTGACATCTCATACTTTATCGGATTAGATGTGAATGCAAAATATGAGAAATAAAAATTAATTGTTTTACAATTTAAAAAAATTGACATAATTTCAACCCTAGGATCTTACACACCAATGTCACCACAGTTTTTTTTAAAAGAAAATATTTAGCTCCGAGGTGAGTTCAAAATACCTTAGCTCACTTTTGATCATCCACACATTATTCATAGATGTCTCTCCTACAAATATGGTGTCATTTGTGAATTGTAGTATATCAACCTCAAAATTGTCATTACCCACCTTATACAACCATTTTTCTATAGCTTCCCTCGTAAGTTTAAATTCCTTTTTTATTACTATTATGCGTAACAATGGGATCAATGGATCGGATTGACTTAAACTCTTTTCTATCTTAAACTCTTCTGTTATACTACCAGAAAAAACAAACATTATTTTATTTATTATGACATTAAAAATAATTTTATAAATACAATTGATCAAAGAGATTAATCTAAATTCATAAGTGTGGAATTATTTACCTTTAGAATTAAATATATAAATGATAATAAACATCCTTTCCTTAAATTACCATTTGGAATGAAACTTACTCATTACTCCTATGATATCTCCTTTAATTAGTGATCAAAACTCCTTAATAAACTTAAATTATAACCTTCAGGTCATCACATTTGTCACTTCATCACTTCAGTCTTGCATTTTTTCCACAACTTGTTTTATATTCTCCTACTGAATAGGTTTAATCAATTCAACATTATTCTCATACTTAATTTTAGTTAATTTTGTTCCATCCAAAGTACGCCTTCTATAATAGTTATGTGAATTGTTCCTAAAAAATTCTTTAACCTTACTTTTTATTACATTTGGATTTTCTATTCACCTCTCATCCACATTTAAACCTCAGATGTTATCACCTCTCCTCATGGCAAACAAAGTGAGGTAAAAATGTTTTTAAGTTATTGTCTCCATCCGCTAATCACTTATCTATGTGTTTATTTAAAAAAAAATTGATTCATTATACATAACAATATTGCATAATTGTTTCAGTAGTCTTTCTCAAATTTTTCTCTTCCTGCTTGTCTTGTTTTCACTTACCATAAACCCTATCTTCACTTATCTTGTCTTATTTATGTAGCTCTTCTTTAATTTCCTTATATTTTCTATACATTTCTAAATAATGTGTTGTTCTACACTTTGATCTTGTTTTTCAATATTTTTAAATTTAACCAACAACTAAAATATTTCTAATAATTATTTACCTCTAATATATATATATATATATATATATATATATATATTAAAACAAAAAAAAAGTACAAGACTTTAGGACTCTAACATAAGAAATATATTTAGTTTTTTAAAACTTATAGTAATAATTATAATAAAAAAAGTTCATTATTATGTTTACTTCATCGTTTGGAACCACACTTAGTGGCGATATCTATAATGTGATAGATTTTGCTTTTAGGTGGCATGTGTCGTCGCTTTCCACCCTCCACTCATCCACTTAGTCCTCATTCACCATCAAGCATATTCTTTTGTTGCTGCATTCCAATCACTTCAAACCTATATATCTTCATGATAACTATGCCCACCAAACCCAATATCCCAAAACAAGAAAAATAATATAAACTTTCAAGAAAAGGGCCAACTTGTAATTTCAGAAAAAAAAAGAGTTTCTTCATTTTAAGGGATATTACTTTAGAGGAAAGGGAAAACAAATGGAACATTGCAACTAATGAACTAAAAAGGCCAAGGAGAAGTTGGGTTTGATATTTTGAATAGATGTTTTTAAAAACTAACCAACTTAACTTTTTTTTTGTATAAAATGTTAGAAAATACCCCTTTTTAAGAAACTAAATGACACAGCTTTTAAAATAAACTGCACACCTTAATCTCTTTTTAAATTCTTCTCATCGAAATGCAAGATAAAGAAAAAACTATTTTTTAAAAATAACTTTTCAGTTAAAACGGTTAAATAATTTATACTTTATTTTACAACTTTTATTTTAAACTTTAACTAAATTGAACAAATTAACTAAACATAACCTTAATTTCTTATATGTCAATTCCTTTAGATCTAACAGTTGTTTAGAATAGAGATGTTAATTTTGAATAAAAATAATCATTAAGAAACATTCTCCTCAAACATAAAAGTAAAGTGCTAGAATATTTAATAATTTATCTTTTTATTATAAATCGAAGTTGCACTATCAAATACGTCAAAAAAAAATGAGAACATTTAAAAAGATATTATTTTCTTAAGTAAGTTACATAACTGATCATGCTTTAAATTTGATTTTATTTTTTATTTGTATTCCTTTTTCAGATTGTATTACTTCTATTTATTTTCAATTTCAATTTGGTTTAGTTTTTAAACATTGATTGTTTATATTAAGTTGAGAATATATATTTCTTTTTTATATTAAGAAATATTGTTTTACTGTGTCATTTGCCATATGTCCTAGGGTCAATGGTGTGAGTGAGTTCCACCACTATCTCTCACGTGAATAATATTTAGTATTGCAGGTAAAGGTACACCTCGAAAGGATTTTTTTCTAAACTGGAGTATTTTTTTTTACATTTATTATTAAAATGGATAATTTCTCTTAAAATTACGTGAAAAGTAATTCATGCCAAGATTGCACAATTCCATTATACAAAAACTATGATATTTTGGTATGATTTTGTTCCAAATTTAGTAGAATATTGTAATTCGTGCAGGATTAATTCGTGATTGATGAAAAAATTGTTCCAATTCTCATCTTTGATTAATTGTAGTCAACAAAATTTTATTATATTTTTTAATTAAAAATGACCCACATTAATTTGTAGATTAAGTTACATATTCTACCATAATACTCATAATATTTTCTAAAATAATCTGTAACTATCAAAGATGATTATATAATTTATTTCGCTCACATTGATATAACTTTTTTTTTAAATTCCTACTTTTTTATATGTCACATAATAACTAAAACAATTTTAAATTTTACAAATAAACTTTTAATCGAGAACGACTTAATTATCTTGAAATTTAGTTTGACTTCAAATTTATGTGATGATGAGCAAGAACATTTGACAAGGCGGTGCTTAATTTTTTATTTATTTTTCATTGATGATGAATTTTATATGAATTTTGCTAAAATTCCAAATCGTCATTGACAACCATTTATAGTAATGATTATATATATATATATATATATATATATATATATATATATATTTACATTATTCAAAAACAATTTCCATTTTAATAATAAAGCGACAAAATTAGAGTAGTTGGATAAGTCATACGTTGAACACGGTAAGATAAGATTCGTAGCCTAAGCCTTTTATAGTTTCGCTTTGTCTTCAGATAATGAAAAAACAACACGTTTATTATTTTTGTCTATAAATGTTACACAATCTTGTCATGTCATGCACGTTTATTTTAATCTTAGCCTGCATTCTCTTTTGTTGTATGTTCGACGCAAGAGAAGATAAATAAAATAAATGGTGAAAACAGATAAAAAAAAAGAAAAATTAAAACAGTGCATTGGAGAGAGATAAAAAAAAGTATAAAGTATAAAATACGGATATAATCAATTATTTATTTATTTATTTTCTACCAAATATACTACTTTAAATTCATCCTCTAATTTATTTTCAGAATTAGGGATTTGGCTGTAGGAAACTGCACCATTTCAAATCAACCATACAATTCTATTGACTTCACACTTAGACTTAATTAAGGCTTGATACATATTTTACTTCATAATATAGTTGAATAAATTTCAGAAACCATACAATTTCTTTCAATAGAATCCTCTCAGTACATATCCACGAGATTCTACCAATAATCAGGTTGTGTATTGTAATTTGTGATCAATCTTTATCCATTTTAATCATAATTAGTCTTCAATTTATATTTATTTTCAATGGTTGAATTTTTAATTTTGTTATGAAAGTATTACTTTTAAAGTTTGAGAAAATAATAATTAGGCTTTTTCGTTTATACTCTCATTTTTCATCTAATCTTTACTTTATTATGATGTAAAAATGAATAAAGTAAAATAAAATAATTAATAAATAATTCATTAAAGTTTAAAAAGATTATAAATCTTAAATTACACTATAAAAATGAAGAGATTGAATTGCTATTGATTACGACATCTACAAATAGACGAACAACATGAAGGAATTCCACCTCAACCATCCTCATTGGTTTGGGCTCGTGTGCCACATGGCTTAACTAATTCAAACCCAACTTTACCTCTTGTTTACGTTTCCACCCTTCCCCATTTTTATTGGAGTTTTAGGTCATAATTTTTTGTATATTATATATTAGTATAACAGCAACCACCAAGTATCTCTGACTACTTCACAGTTACTGGGAACATATCAATCCCTTCTCCATACTTGGTTTCCTATATAAACAACTTTTTGGAATTCAGGAAATTGGACTCAACTCAAATCACTTCATCAAATTTGTAACTAGGAGGAAGCCAAAGTGACCTTAAATTCAAAAATATTATAGCTATAATTAATAATATTACTATTATTATTATCGTAATGGAGCAGGGTGGCAGAGAAGACCAGACGACGACGTTCAACAAATATGCCTTTGCTTGTGCTGTAGTTGCTTCAATGGTTTCCATCATATCTGGTTATGGTAATTTTGCATTCTCTCTCACTTTTCATGTTATTATTTTTTTGACTGCGTTATATTCTCTCCACAGCATGTTATAGACAGAGAAATGATTTTCAGACGTATAAACTGTTTAAATATCTAATTAATATATTCTTTTCTTGTTGTAATATCTTATAACCTATAATATTTTCCTTACTGCCAAAATGCATTCCTTAAACTTAAGCAACAGTATTAAACGTTAGCATATGTAAATTATCTAGATTGTGTGATAGTATTAGAGTTTCTCATTAAAGAAAAACCAATTATAATTAGAGAATACAGAAAAAGCTTGCGTCCAAAATTTGTGTTTAATATTTTTTGTTTTGTTATGTCTCCTTTCAAATAATTATATTTTATTATATAAAAGCAGACACGAATCCTAGAATATCATAGGAAAAAGTTAAAGACACATTCCAAATTTAAGATGTATAGAGGAAAGGAAAAGAGAAAAAAGAAGAAGATGAAAATGATTACTATAACAGAGAAGTTGGGTGTATAATATATATATGTATATTTAAACTGTATTTCATGATTTCAGATACGGGTGTTATGAGTGGAGCAATGATATTCATCAAGGATGATATTGGAATCAGCGATACCCAGCAAGAGGTTCTTGCAGGAATCTTGAACCTATGCGCATTGGTAGGATCCTTAGCTGCAGGAAGAACCTCTGATTACATTGGTCGTCGCTACACAATTTTCTTAGCCTCCGTCCTCTTCATGGTGGGTGCAGTTGTGATGGGGTATGGCCCAAACTATGCAATATTAATGCTTGGAAGGTGTGTCGGTGGTGTGGGTGTGGGTTTTGCTCTAATGATAGCACCAGTTTACTCAGCAGAGATTTCCTCTGCATCATCCAGGGGCTTTCTAACCTCTTTGCCCGAGCTTTGTATCGGCATTGGCATCTTACTCGGCTACGTATCAAACTTCTTCTTGGGGAAATTGACCTTGAAGCTTGGATGGAGGTTGATGCTTGGTGTTGCTGCACTTCCTTCACTTGCTTTGGCTCTGGTTGTTCTAGCAATGCCAGAGTCGCCAAGGTGGTTAGTGATGCAGGGTCGTTTGGAAGGTGCGAAGAAGGTGCTATTGAAAGTTTCAAACAGCAGAGAAGAGGCTGAACTTCGGTTGAGGGAAATAAAAGTGGCGGTAGGGTTTGATGAGAATTGTGGCAGTGATGAAAATGTGAAGGTGCCTCAGAAGTCACAGGGTGAAGGGGTTTGGAAAGAGTTGCTTGTGAGGCCCACACCGGAAGTTCGCTGGATGGTGATTGCAGCGATAGGGATTCATTTTTTCGAGCATGCAACTGGCATTGAAGCTGTGATGTTGTACAGTCCCAGAATCTTTAAGAAAGCTGGTGTGAGAAGTAAGGATAAGCTCTTACTTGCGACTGTTGGAATTGGCCTGACAAAGATAGTTTTCTTGGTGATGGCTTTGTTTTTGCTTGACAGAGTTGGTAGAAGGCGCCTCTTGCAAATAAGCACTGGGGGAATGATTTGTGGGCTCACACTTTTGGGTTTTAGTTTGACCATGGTTGACCATTCTAGTGAGAAGCTGTTGTGGGCATTGAGCCTTAGCATTGTGGCCACATATGCTTATGTTGCTTTCTTTAACATTGGGCTTGGGCCTGTCACTTGGGTCTACAGCTCGGAGATATTTCCTTTGAGGTTGAGGGCGCAAGGGGCGAGTATAGGAGTTGCAGTGAATAGAACCATGAATGCTGTGGTTTCCATGAGTTTTATTTCAGTCTACAAAGCAATCACCATTGGTGGAAGCTTTTTCATGTTCGCTGCTGTATCTATACTTGCTTGGTTCTTCTTTTACTTTTTCCTTCCTGAAACCAAAGGCGTGCCCTTGGAAGAGATGGAAATGCTTTTTAGCAAAGTATTCAGCGGTCAAAATGTAGTAAAGAAAACTGATCCCATATAGAAAGCAGCGTGTTTAAGCCAAAATGTGGGACTATGTAGCATTTTGGCCCAAATCTTGTAAAACTCAACAAGCTGCAATCTATATTTATATCTTTTTGTTTATTATTTCCTATCATCTCTAACTCAGTATAACAAAACACTTAAAAAACGAGTGCCTAAATAATTAAAACATATACTTCAGTCATTTATGTTTTTGCTGATTAGTTGATATTAATTTACAATTCTGAAATTCTACTTTCTATTAGTTTTATTATCTAAATATTATACTGATTCAACCGCAAAATATAGCATTAAATATTAAATTGGTGTATTTAGTGAGGGGAAATTTTTGTAGGCTATTATAGACGAAAGAGGACTCGAGTAAATTAAACACCCCATTACTTTTGTAGTTTTGGCATTTAAGTAGTCGTTTTAAATTCTAAATTTATTGTAAACTAATTTGAATGTTAAGCGTCCATGAAAAACAACATGATGAAGAACTTTGTAAAGTGGAAAGGGTTAACAAGTGTGACGAAACGATGCCGTTTGTGTGTCGGTATCGATGTCGGTGATTTGAGTCTAATCAACGGTCACCATTGCGCCATCTAAGACAAAGGTCAACCTATCTTAATGGATTCGACAGTACATTATTGTGGCTTCCCACTATCCAAACACACCACGATTTCAGAATTATTTTGATTAATTAAAATAGTACTAGTTACTGAAATTCAGTGTTGTTCTTCTTCCTCAGTTTAGATCGAGTTCACTTCCCCTTTCGGCAAATCGGAGTCCGAGCGATGAAGCGAATGCAGAAGCAGCCACCACCACCTTACAGATAGAAGATAGAAGAAAATCGTAGGCCCAAATTTCATACCCAACCAGTTCTATTTAATTCAAATCCAAGAAATGAAGGATGAAGAGACACTCCCAATTGCAAAAAAGGAAACCCTAGCCTCAGATTCAGGTTTATTCGGAAGAGGAAGTTACAAATTCTGGGCACTAGCGGCCATTTTGCTCCTCGCACTGTGGTCCATGTTCACCGGCACCGTCTCGCTCCGGTGGTCGGGCACGCTTAACACGTTCTCGCATGACCTCCACGTGCCGCTCCACGACCACCTCGATGTCCTCGTAAGTTCCCCTTTTGCCCTTTCCGTATCTGGGTTAACGGCATGTGTGACATAATGCTGGGTAAATGTGAGTGCAGGAAATGGAGGAGAGAGAGAAGGTGGTGAGGCACATGTGGGACGTGTACACGAATAACCGTAGGATCAGGTTGCCGCGATTCTGGCAAGAGGCCTTCGAGGCTGCGTACGAGGATTTGAGCAGTGACGTGGTGGAAGATAGAGACGCTGCCATCGCCGAGATCGCTAATATGTCTCTAAGCTCCTTTGATATTCAATTGCCTCCTATTACACATTCTACGGTTGTTACGTCTCCTCCTTCTTATTAAAATAATTGATCTGGGTTTATCTGTGCTATTGCTTTTTTTTTTTTAATATTATATAACAAGTGAGCGATCTTATGAAGTAAAGATTGGTTTGAATTCCGATCAAAAATTGTGTTAGATATAACTTTTTAGGCAGTTGTGGTAAGAACCCTTAGCACTAATTGTGCATTTATTGTTTCCTTGTTGAACCATGTAAATATGTTTTACATCATCATTCACGTATCCTTAATTTTGTTGACTTTTATTTTAACTATTTTAATAACAGAATTTCTTATTGACAGTAAAAACTTCTACACTAACAATGATGCTTATTAAACTCTTACTGTCTTCAAAATGGCTGGTGTTTGTTTATTTATTCTCCACGTATCTTTTAAGGTTTTCTGTGAGGGTAGTTAACTTGCATTCTTGTTTTTTTTTTTTAATAGTTCATCCTTATGAATTGAAATGAATCCTTTTGAGGAGGAACTTTTTTTCAATTAGATGTTTTGCCGCATGGCACCCTATTAGTGGACGAAATTTTTGTTCTGTTCATCTCTTTTGGCTTGATTACATGTTTTGTTCCTTGTCTTGCAAAAGTTCTTTGATCTCTGCTTTAATTCAATTTTGACCCTCTTGGTTGTTCAAACATGCAAATTGAATCGCCTCTTGTGGAACTACTGTTTTAAGGAAGTCTGAGAATTTTAGCTTAGGGCTTAATTCCACCCCACGGAAACTAACGTAAAGTGAGGACTGTCCAAGTTTTGTATACTCTATTTAAACTATATCTTAGTCAATGTGAAACTAAATACCCCTTTCAACACAGCAATTTAGGCAGCTCAAAGTAGCCGCAAGGCAGGGGTGATCACAATTAAGGCAACTTTCCAATCACTGAAATATTGCTATGCTGGGAAAATTTGCTGCTACGGAAAAATATCTGTTATGGGGGATTTAATTCCCATCAATTTGAAAACCTAGAGCTAACATTGTTGAAATAGGAACTAGGAGACCACAATAATTGAAGGAGACAGATGCGTAGACCCTCCCCTTTCTGCCCTGTCACGATGCCCTTTGCCTTGCTTACTCATGCAAGAATTGAATCACATTCTGCACATTAGTAAGAGGCAAAATTGAACAGTATGTGGATTGTTGAATTGGGTGATACAATTAAGATAATGTGGAAAGGGTGTTGTCAGGAGAACGGACTGCTTGGAAAAATAAAGTAAAAAATTGGGAAAGGGAAAGTATGGTGATGATTGTTGAGATTGAATTTCTTGTTATTGACTCTAATTGCTTAAATGGCCACGCTGAACAATATTTTTGTCAATTTCTATTATAACTGGTTGAAGGAGATCCTTGGTGCAAGTTAGAGTTTGTGCCATTGATTAGAAGGTCACAGGTTCTGAGTGGAGGAATTAACCTCTTTAAAATGCCAAGTAAGTCTGCCTATAATATACTCGTAGTGGTACGATCTTTATAGCACCCGATTCAATTGCCACTTTTTTATATTATTACTGGTCAATTGAGAAAGATTGTTTGAGCATCGTGACTGGTGGTGACTCTCAAGGATGGAAGTGTTTACAGAAAACAGACAGCTCACTGCAATTGTAATTTGTAATTTACGGTGGCCCACGTCACGTTGATATTTTAGTGTGAATTAACTGTCCTTCCTTGTCTGAATATGTTGAGGACATTCAACATTAGAGTATTATTTCACATTTTTCTTCCACATAAAAGGGCAAGGGGGGGTGAGTTTTAGGTCTGAACTTGTTTGTATGAACAATATGGGTATCATTTATCATATATGATTAGAAGTGTGGGTATAGCTTATAAGTTCACTTGTGTGTTTTAATGTTCTTGGTAAGATGGTTTAGTGGTTTTCTCTTTGTTTGATTTTGAAGGGAATGCTGAAAACAATATAAATTCATATTTATACTTCTTTAACAAAAAATCAAGAAAGCAGGAAGAGAATGTAAAAAGTTCATCAATATCAACTGAAAAGGAAAAGTAATAAGAAACCAGCACCCTTGTCTTGACCAGTTTCTTTAACTTGTCAGAAGCTGGGGGCGTAACAGAAATTGTATATATTAATGCTTCAATTCAGATGTTTCTGAGTTCGAATGCATGTCTCACTGCATTATGTACCATTTCAGAGAGCACGGGAACTTGATAAGAAACTCGAGCAATTTGATGAAGGCAAAGGTGCAACCTCCGAACGTGCGTAGATATTGGAATGTGAAGCAAAGGGTCTTGTTACCTGAAGTTTATCTTGTGGTTCCCAGGCGGAGTCATACTCCGGTTTTTCATGCATTCGTAACACGGAAAATTATGTGTTTTGTTAGGTTATCATTCTTTCAAATTTTGCAGTCAATTTCATAATGTTTACTGTGTGAGGGCTAGTAAATTGGAGCGTGATAAATCAGATTAAAAGTATATTTCTGGTTTGATTTCATAAATACCATCACAAAAGCAAGTTCTAAGGCTGTGTTTGGTTTCTGTTTTGAAAAATTATACTCGGTTTAAAAAGATAAAGAAAACAAATACCCATCTGAAGTCAATGGCTCGGCCCACCACGTGCAGTATCACTTTAGATGACCCATATCTGTGACTTATGATCCCAAAATAGAAAAAGATGAGAAAATATTTCCAAGTTCATTCTTTTTTCTAATACTTTCTTTGGAAATAATCGTTTTAAATTTAATATATATCAATAATCAATTTGATTTCTGAGCATTTTTTCAGTGTGTTTGGTTGTAAGTGAAGAAAGTTGGAAAAACAAGATCTGAAATTATGAAAATGAAAAACGAAACAAAAAATCACTGTCAGACTTTCCTTTTTTAATTATTAAGAACAAAGTTGATTTTTTTAACCTTTAATCAGTTAACCATATCAAGTAATCGACTACATCTAATAAATGTAACTAAATATTTATTCCTTTATTTTAAAATATATAATAATTAAATTTATAATAAAATAAAAATGTTAAAATAAAATAAAATAAATATTTTATTAATATAAAATTAAAAATAATAAACGAAAAGAAAATTAATTAAATTTTGATAATTTATTTTAAAACACTTTTATCACGAAATATTCTTTTTTTAATTATTAAGGTTTTATAATAATTTTTATTTTAATGTAAAATTTATTTAAATCTTAATTTACATTTTCAAAATTTATATTTCAATTACATTATCCATAAATTTTAATAATTTTTCTTTTCACTCTTTATTATTTTTTATTAATCCAAACTTCACTTCTTTATCAAATCTAACATTTTTCAAATCTTAAATTCTAAAATTTACCTTCCGGTAATTTTTTGAAAATAGAGCTTGTTGAAAGCTTGTAAGAAACGAACGTGAGTCCTTTAAAGAATGTGTAGTGTGTTCATATGTTTAACCTCAGACTCAACATTAAACTATAGTACAACTTATTATAAGCGACAGTATGATAACACAATTCATACCTTTCCAAACTTCAAATACATACACAATATGTTTAAGTTGAAGTTAATTTTTATTTTATATTAATTTTATAGGTTTAAGTTCATGGTGTTGATAGGGGTATACTAGTTGGGTGTTCAACGAATCATGTTACTTGATCTCGTTGATCGACCAATCGATCGAAAGTATGATCCATGACTTAATACTATAGTGGCCCGATAGCGGGTGACACGATAAGCTCAACACAAATATTCGCTAGGATAGGCTCGAAATGGCTCTGATACCATATTACGAAGTAGACTTTAAGCCTAACTCAACCCCATAAAACCGGCTCATAGAGTTGAGGTTTGCACCCACTTATATACAATGAAATACTCTAATCTCTAGTCGATGTGGGATCTCCAACACCACTTGTTTATACATTTACAATATATTTTGATTGTATAATTATACAGGGAGAAGAATATTATAAGTTATATATAGCAGTTTCTAAAATAATATTCGTCAATATGGAAACTGCACTTGAAATGCTACAATTTGATGTCAAGATTTTGTTGAAGACATGGTTTACTGCTTAGAAAAATAGAATCAAAGTTTTAAAATGATATTTTACTTGGCTCAAATCAAAATTCATTTCGTGTCTCAAATCTCAATGAGAAATTCACCTTAAAACAAGGAAAAACAATTTTTTAGAATATTCATAATTTAGAGGTTTTGAATAAATTTTAATACTTTAGTCCCAACAAAATTTACGAAATTTTACAGAAAAAATTATATAAGTTGTTAAAATTGTTTTTTGAGTTAAAAGTGAGGCTTTGACATGTAACCGTTTATTCTTTATTCTGTTAGCTAAATTCTGAATTTAAAAAAAAAATAAAATCTGACACTTAATCCTTTACATGATTTTACCTTTACACAACTTATAAATGACTTTATTATTTAAAGTATGGGTGAAAGTGATATTTCGTTTAATTTCAAAATATTTTTTTAAAAAAAAAACACGAGTCAAGGTATTTGGTGCTACATGTTATCATGCAATTGACTGAAAATATTGAATAGTATAGAGAAAACTATGAAATGTGTTAGTCATAAGGGCAGATTTAATACCTATTAGTCTATTTAAACTATTTATAAGGTGATTTCAATATCATTCAATTTCTTTCTAATAGTAGAATTTAAAAGTAGAATAAAAAAATCATTTACAAACTTAAAACATGAACTGAATGTAAGAAAATATTTTAGTTTTTTTACAACACGATTATGCAAGTGATTAGGTGTAAAATACATGTATATCTTCAACATGATTATTTTTTTAAATTTTACATAAAATAAATTTAGATTATTTGTTCCAATTGTACTTTAAATATACCTTTCTATAGATTTGTTAGATTATTTTCTTTATTCAGTTTTTGGACCCACAACTTAGGAGATTGTTGAGAGTAAGTCTAACTTAGTTAAAGAGAAATTAATTTGTAAGGTTTTCTATTTTATTTGGATTTCAAGTTCTTATTTCTCTTTTTGTTTGCATGATATCCTAAAGTAGTCACATCTATAATCTATTGAGAAAAGATAAATTTTTGTTAGTATGAGTTTAGTGGTGTATGTGTGTTTAGCTTCTTGGAAAATAATCTGAAGGGTTTAAGCATTCTAAACTCACCCTCTTTTCTCAAGAGAAGATTCCTTGAAAAAAGAGATAGTTACATATAGACTAACTTTGTTTAAAACATTGATTTAGTGATATGAGTAAAATTGTTCTACTTGAAATGTTTGTAGATGGTGAAAACTTTAGTAGTGAAAAATGAAATTAGTGTTTTATTTTTATTAATTGTTTTGTTTTGAAAATTTGAAATAACATGTTGAACGGTTGATATTAGTTAAATTTATGAAATCTTTGAATGAAACTTTCTTAGTTAAATCTCAAGTACTTTTAAAAATTATAATTGATAGAAATGTAAAAGAGTGATTATGGAATTATTTGATTTTAGATTTTATCAATGAGTGAATTATATGTAACCATAAAAATAAAAAATGTTAGTTCTCAAGATTTTTCAAGTATTTCATGTTTATGTTATGATAAAATACCTAAAGCTAGATAAAATCTTAAATTGACTTATTTTTAGAGATTTTTTTGGTGTAAATTTTTTACATATCTTGTTTAAGTATTAACCAAGTTATGAAACATGTCGCTCAAGTAAGAGCTCGTCATCCAAGTGATAATTCGTCAATCAAGTTAGGAAATAACCATATCAAATTTGTTCCCTTTGATTGTTATGTAGTTTAAGCTCTCATTGCTGAAACTTCAAGTCTCGTTACTTAGACATTTCATTGTTTGAGCGTGAAAAAAGTCATTCAATTCTCTCTCCTATTGAATAATATCGATAAAATGATGATATATCACTTAATCATTAGTTCCTTGTTTACATTATTTGCGTAATGATTTTGAATTAGTTTTAAAAGTTATTAATTTTGTATATAGACATTGTTATGCGATAATTTTTTCTTTATCCTTTAAAAGTTAGATTATTGTATACTTTTTTAATGGTTTGAAATTTAGATATGACTAGCATGAATGATGGTGATGCTAATGTTAGTTATCTAAGTGGTAATTGATATAATTTGACTATAATGTTAATATTGAATATGTGAATCATTATATAAAATATCCAAATTTTACTAATTTCTCCAAGTAGATGAAAGTATGATATGGTGAGAAGTTGAAGGATGTTTTTACACGATTTTTGCTATATATGAAATTAACTTTTTTTTTTATCACCATATGAAATGAACTAATCGTGCATATGAGTTGTCATATTTATTTGAAAAGTTTAATCATAAATAAAATGTTAGTTTCAATTAGACTTATTAAATACTTATGTTTTAGAAGTTGTTGAACTTTTATTTTTTAATTACTTTATTATATTTATAGTACTCTATTATTATTATTATTATTATAATAATAATAATAAATTTGAAGTTGAGTCATTAATAAAATCATAATTAATATTTAAGAGTTTATTAATATTAAATTAAAGGCTTGTATTAATAATATTTTTCTTATTTAATTTTATTCTCTTAGTTTACCTTATGTGTTTATGTACGTTCAATTTTTGTGATGAATATATTGTGACATATGAGTAGAGATGATAGATCACTATCACATATCACATGAACCAATTTAAAAGGGATGTGCTCTATTTATATTTTGAAAGTTTATTTACAAGTTATTTTGAAAGATGGTATAAATTAATTGTCTAAATAATCACTACCAAATTATTCATATTTCAAACAAGAATAAAAAATACGAAAGATAAGAGAAAATAAATGTTTATATTCTCTCTTTTTACTGTGATGTAAGTATTATTTATACTATTAATATATATATATATATATATTTATTGTAAATAAATGTTAGGACTAAATAGATTAAATGAAAAATACTTTTCATTTCTGTTATAGAAGTTTAAATAATTGAAACGTAGGTTTTCTTTTCATTTGTATAAAAAATAGTTTTGAAAAAATAAATTTCTATATAATATAAATCGATGTTACAATTATATTTAATATGAATTCACTATATTATTACGGCATCTTATTCTTAAATAAAATTTATCAGTAAGAAAATTATCATTGAATACCATTAAAAAAAACTAATAATTAAGTTAAAATCGCATTAATTTTTTCTAGGATGTATTAGATTAAAATTTAAAAAATATTTTAAATTTTTTTTGAATAAACAAACGAATTTCAGTAAAGCAAATAATTTAAGAGAATAAGAAAGAAGAGTGTACAGCTTTTTTTATATATTAACTTTATTTTTTTACTTATTAAATTTTATAAGAAAATAAAAAAATATTATATTCATGACAAATAATGCATATAATTATTAAATTTTATATATTAATATTTTAATGTGGGCTTATTTGCTAACTTTATAAATTTCAATTCATATGTTACAAAAATTAATAATATAATGTTAATATTATAGTAGTAATTATTTTATTTTAAATAATACTAAAGAACATTACTCAACTCTTTATTTTTTCAAAAGGTCTTTTAGGAAAAAAATTAAAACTAAATTGTCAATAAATAAAAATAATAAAATAAGATTTTATTAATGAGAAACATCATTTTATAATCAATAATTATTTTAATAAATAATAATAAAAATTACCTTCAATTTGAGAAACGATAAATTTTAACATGATATTACTATTTTAATTTTAATTTTATTATATTTTTAGTACTACTATTATAATGCATGTATAAACATTTAATTAAAATTAAATAATAATAAAAAAATAAGGACCAACATATTATATAAAGTATGTTTCATTGAAAAAAATAATTCTCACATTATTGCTAAGTGGCTTTCCATGTAATCCCCTCTTCTTTCAAAGGATAAATTTTATGGTGAACCTGACTAGCCATTTTTTTTTCTACATCTGCTCTGACATGCAAAAATAAATAATAATTCTTGCAAATCTAGACCCTCAAATTTGCAAAAAATAAAATAAAATTCTATATATATAACAAACAAGGGTTCATAATTTGAATCTAAAACACACTTAATTAATTTACAGTAAAAGTTAAAAAACATTTTACCATGACATTACAATAATAACTTTACAAGGAGTATGACAAGATAAAATGTTAACTTCTTATTTATATGTTAATTGTTATTTATAATGAGTTAAAAATTATTAAATATAACTTTTTATAATATTTTCGATAATTTTTAACTTTTTAAAGAAATATATTGTTAATTATAAAGTTTATGTTCGATAATTTTTAACTTTTTAAAGAAATATATTGTTAATTATAAAGTTTATGTTTGTTCTAAAATTCCTCGACTGTAAGAATGAAAATTGGATTGTAATGAATTTTTTTCATCCATATCTGATTCAGGCAGTTCACACTCCGCGTGCGTGGCATTTGGGTAAATGTGGTGCAAAAAAGATGCAAATATGAAGCCTTTTTCCGATATTTACATAATCAATGACGTGTTTGAAAATGGCTAGTCCAATGCGCGCTACACCCTTCTCGAAAACAAACACAGAAACCCCCAATCTGAGCCGTCCAAAATTTCCACGTCATCGATCCCCGTCGATCCCAATCGAACGGTGCGCATCGCTACGTGACAAAATGTCCCGAACCACAAAGGTTCAGCCCACCTGAACCCTAGGTGAGACCCAAACCGCGAGCCCGTTCGCCCAGACGCAATGAGAAGAGGTTTATCCCCCCATTCGCCCCTTTCAGCAATGAGAGAGAAATTATAAAACACACCTAGAGAGAGAAACACGAACAAACCTAAACTCTCCCAAAACACCAAAACCAAAACCATCAAACGTGCTTCAATTTCCCACACTCCATTAACCAAACGGCTCGCTCATCAGTTCAATCCAATTTCATTCATCACCAATCTTTTAGGGGTTCATAAAAGCACTGCAACTCTTCTTTTTTGTTTCTTTTTCTATTCTACCCATGCGTTGCGACGGTGGTGCCTGAAACACTTGCGGTGTCGTTTTGTATGAGACATAGGATTTCGTATTTGATGGACGAGATCTGGGAGAGGGCTGTGGAGACGGCGTTAGACGGCGAGAAGGACCACGCGTCCGCCCGGACGCTAACCCTAGACGGCGCCGTTAAGTGCGTGCAAGGACGGTTACCTCCTCCAAGCCTTCTTGAAAGGTTCCAGAACCTTCAGCACCTTTCCATCGCAAACGTCGGTGTTTCAACGTTGGAGCAGTTTCCACGGCTCCGGAGTCTGCAAAAGCTGAACCTCTCCGACAACCGGATCGCCGGTGGGTTGGAGTTTCTAGTCCAGGCTGGCCTCGATTCGCTGCGTGACCTTGATTTGTCGAACAATCGGATTCAGTACATTGAGGATCTCGCGCCGCTGGCGCAGGTGAAGCTGGTTTCGCTGGATCTGTACGAGTGTCCCGTGACGCGCGTGAAGGATTATCGATCTAGGGTTTTTGGGTTGATTAAGTCGCTCAAGTACTTGGATAAGATGGATGCGGAGGAGAACGAGAGGCCTGAGAGTGATGACGAGGAAGAGGAGGAAGAAGATGAGGAGGAGGAGGATGACCCTGGGAGTGGCGAGATTGATGGAGAAGAAGATCGACCGCTTGGGATTAACAATGGACACAGCGAGGGTGTTGATGGTGTTGTTGATGCTGATGAGGAGGAAGAGAGTGATGCGGATGAGGAGGAGACGGAGACGTCGAGGCGGGTTACAAATGGCGAGAATCATAGGGAGAATGGGTTCCGTGTCGTGCCGGTAGAGGGGGATGACGTGGAGGAGGACGATGAGGATGATGATTCTGGTGAGGAGATTGATGAGGAGGAGGGAGATGATGATGATGTTGTGGAGGTTCATGAGATTGAGGATAGCGATGATGAGGATGGAGTTGAGTATGATGAGGATGATGACGATGATGATGACGATGAGGAGGAAGTGGATAATGATGAGGGTGATTTTGCGGAGCCGGAGAGTACTGGGAGGTTAACGAGTACGGAGGGGGAGATTGATGGGCATGAGCAGGGCGAGGAGGATGGAGATGAAGATGATAATGGGGAGACTGGGGAAGATGAGATGGGGGTTGAAGATGATGGTGATTATGAAGACGATGATGAAGTGAGATATTCCTTCTGATTTATTTTGTTTTTGTTTGTTGCATGCTATTATTTGGTTTGGAACTTTGATTTGTTTCATTGGTGATTTTTCTGTGTTTCTGTATATATTTTTGCTTTTTATTTCTGCTTGGTGTGTTGTCAGATTACCAAGGAGGGGGTGACTTCTGTTTACTGATGCTTGCTAACTTGATTTATTCTTTTGTCTGTTTGGTTTAATTTATTAACATTGTGATGTATATTTCCCGGCATGGAATTTTGATTGATTTTTTTCTTGCATGTTTTGCTCTTGAGAAAATAGACAATTTTTTTCTTGCCCTTTATAAATGTTTGATGAACTTGTAGATTTGTTTTTTTATATGTATTGCTTAAGACAGTGATTTCAATGTGTCGGGTCAGGCATTTTTCATTGCCGTATCTATTCAACAATATGCATGTTTGCGGATGCTTTGTTACACACTGTATTGTTGATATCTGTCTGATTTCCAGTGCCTTTTCCATGTTTAAAGTTCCCATCAAATGCAGGAATTGGAATGGAATGGACTCTTGCAGATACGTGAAAACAGTATAGCAGTATAAGTTGCAATTGGAATTTTGAATCTTAATAACATTGTTTTGATATTTTTAGATCTCTTGAAAGCTTCAGAATTGTGTATATTTTTTAATATAACTTGCTTATATATGCTTAATACTTGAAATTCCTCTAACTGATTATTATTATAGGTAATTATTCCTTATGTTTTAATTAGTGTCAGTCTCTGCATCGAAACACGTATTTTGCTTACATGTTTAATAATTTTCACCATTTTATGATGTCTTTTTTTTTTCCTTTCTTTGATACAAAAAAAGGTGTTCTAATAATGCATCGCTATATGCTTTGACACCTGTTTTCCATTTAAAAGTTTTTTCCTTTCCATGTAGTTTTTTGGAGTTAGGATTAGATGTTTAATCGTTGACACATGCACATCCTTTCCCAAGTTTGTGCTGTTTCCATGCCAGGCTTCCGATCTGTTACTTTTGTAAGCTTGTTTTCTTTGAAAATAAAGATATTAATGAAAATTTGTTTAGGGTGCTTTTATGCATTACTCTGGACGGTGGGAAGTCTGGAGTTATCAGCTTTTTAGTTTTTGATTTTACCATGTTTCAATTTTTTAGTTTTAGTTTTTTAGTTTTTGATAATACACTAATTTTACAAAAGATATTTGAATGATGAACCTCTAATAAAAATATAAAAAGTTCATTAATAATAGTTGTTTTGGTGGTTTTAATATAAAATTTAAAAATGTATGGTTAAGTGTTATACAAATATTATTTGCCTTATTTACTGTTTTCCCCTCATTCTTGATTGAAGTGTGTCAGCTTTTTAGTCAGACTTTTAATGTTGCTGTGGAATGACAGGAAGAAGACTATGGTGGTGGCTACCTTGTTCAGCCAGTTGGACAGTCGGATGCCCTCAATGCTGGAGTTGTTGGAGATGTAGATGGTGCAAATGATGACGGTGAAGAGGAGGATGAGGTTGATGATGAGGATGAAGATGTTCAGGTATTGCCTCCTGAATCTTCCCACCTGAAGAGAAAGAGGAATGATGAAGAAGAGGATGATGAGGAGAGTGATGATGAAGAAGATGTGGTAGCATTCACGAAGTCATCCAAGAAGCACCATTGACCACCATCATTCTTATAATATATAATGTTCTTGTTCTGTTGATGACTTCCATGTGTGGGAAGCAGAGAAACCTCAGTTTTAGATAGAACAATGGATAGCTTTTAGGAATTTAGCTCTGATGGACAGAGGACATCACATCTTAGGGGAAAGAATTGTATGTTGGGTGGAAATATGTTTAGTTCAAAAAGTCGTTAGTGTTTTTTCCCTCTTGCCTTTCACATATAGCCGTTACTTTATTAAATATTCAAATGGCAGTTATAAGAGGTTTACCGCGGATATGCGATGTGTTGGATGCTGGTATTGGCTTGTAAAGGAACTGACTGGTGCCTGGGGGGAAAGGGTGGGAACTTTTTAAATTTTTGTTTTCAAATCTCTAGTTTATTGGAGTACTTTTTTGGTGAGAGAAAAGGGAAAAGTTTGTAAAAACTTGTAGATAGTTCTTATGAAAATGATTCCTATCTATCAACTTTGGTGACTATTGTGTAATGACGTGTCTCGTTCACAGATTATTGGTTATTCAGTTTCTACACTGCATTTATTTGGATTGCAATGAACAAATTTTGGTCCAGTTGGAGTAGTCAACTGCCAGGTAATATGTCAAATGGGCCCGAAGTTTACATGTAGCCACGTGTTCCTAATCAGCAGTGTATATATGTAATTAAATTTATTATCCCCAATGGAACCCAGCCAATAAGAATCCTTAGTTAGGTTGTTGCAACATGTTCCGAAGTTCTCGGGTGATACACCGTGTTGTAGTGTTAAATTTGGGAAAAGTTCTCTGTTTTGGTGGAAGTTTATGTTTGAATTCTGACCATCATCTTATATTATAAATAATGTTATTAATTAATGGATTACAAAATTATTTTAACACCAGGTTGTTGTCTTCATGAAAATAAGTCTGCTTGTCAAGTAGAAAATCATTAGTTAAATCATACAAAATAAAATAATATATTAAATAAATAAATTGATGGCTGACACGTGTTGTGAGTTTGTTTCTAATCACAGTGATAAATGTTCATTTTTTAAGCATGAATTTGTTATAATATAAAAAAAAACTTCAATTTCTAACTTGGTGAAAGATAGTAGGTTAATTCATTCAGTGAAAGATGAGTTATTGGCCCAAAAGGAAAACCTATTGGATAATAACATTTGTCACAGAAACTCGGGTCCTTTTCTTTGTTGTAAGTATCTTCTCTATTTTATTTTATTTCCCTCTTATTCTGCATTGACTAAGAATAGAAACAAATCTGACTATCTTTACCTATTTTGAATCCAGTCCATTTACCTGCTTTACCAAAAATAAGCTCACCTTTAGAATAAAAATTGACTATTATTTAGGCTGTTTTTTTTTTCAATTTATTTTTTAAGATTAAAAAAAAAAACCAGTTGTTAACTTTTTTCATCCCATTATTTATTAGATCAATTTGACCTATTATTTGAGGTGGCTTTAATATTGATTTTGCATAACAATCAAATTAAATAGAGATGTATCTCCTATTCAACTAGTGAAATTATGAGAACCATATTCTAAACTACTTAACCTCTACCACTTCCAGATTATAAAATGTCAATATCTAATGGTGATTTTGGTTGAAAAGAAAGAAGGAGGGAGATGAGTTAAGGAGGATAAATAAGTAGTTTGTTAAGGTATTAGAAAAGGAGAAATATTAAAAAGAAGGAACTCTGCACACAAATACTTAAAAATGTGAAGAAAATACTTGTCATGGGTGTTAGATGATTTGTGTGTGCAACATATTTGACTAAGTTAAGTTTGTAACCTTTTGATAATTGAAAACATTTCCATAATTGATTATAGAATTATAATTATAATTGATTATGAGCTATATTTTTTTTAGTAATAATCAATAATTTTAAGATGGGTAATTGTACTTAAAAGTACTATTTTGAAAGATAAAAATAGTATTTCTAAGCGCAATTTTCACTTTGTCCAAATCCATTTTCTTTTCAACTGAAGCTATACTTAAATTCATGACTTTGACATAATTTTTTTTTTAAATTGTCACTAAATCTACTACTTCAAGCCTTTGTGTTTTTTTTTTTAATTATCACATGACTCATAACTTCAATCTATTTTAATTTTTAAAATATTTTTTTAAGTCATTTCACTACTTTAACCCATATTATTTTTTTAATTTTTTATTTGTATTTGTGACTTCAGAATTTAGTTTTTTTTTTATATTTTATTTTATTGAGAATATTATCTAGGAACCTGTAGAGGAAAGATTCCTAGATACCCTCTTATAACTTTGCTTATTCACTTTCAAAAGTGGAGTGATGATGATCTACACTATTACTGAGATCAGATAGAAGAAGAAATATCAAAGGAAGTGAGAATAGACTGTTAGAAGGTTTCAATCATTTGAGGGAAAAAGATATTTAAAAGGGTGTTTGATTTTGATTATGTCCCTTTCATGATCTTTATTGTGCATATCTGTACACTTTTTTCAGTTAAATGTATCATTTTTTTTCTTTATTTCTTCTTAGTTTAATGACTATAGTTTTTTTTAAAAAATTTCTTTGTATACATTTTTTTATCAGAAAAAAAAAAATTAAATTAAAAAGAATATTTTAGGAGTGTCTAAGCAGTACTAAGAAAATTTCATCACCTAACCTTTAATTTCCAGAAAAAAATATTAGGGATACTGAAACCAACAACCACCTGTTTTACCTTTCTTCTTTGTTTTCTCTTCATGACTAAAGAAAATATTTGTTTCCTTGTAATATGTCACTCCTTCTTGGGATCCTCTCCTTACTTCTACTTCCACTCTAAAAAGTTCAGACACAGATACGATACGGACACGTAGATACAGCTAAATTGAAAATGAAAAAAAAAAAATCAAGAAAAAAACATAATGTTTAACTTTTACTTCGAAGTTTTAATATTTTGTCTGAGATTTTGTTTGAGATTTTATTTGAGATTTAGTGTGGAAGAGAAGAGGTCTTTAAAACACTGAATCACGTCTTTTTTTTCTAGTTTTTTCCGGTGTGTCCAAAGAGGGGAACATGTCTCCTCCACTGTGTCCAGAAAAAGGGTCGTTTCCAGTCCAATAAAAAGAATCCAACATCGCGTCGTACATGCTTCCGCCGCGTGTTTGCTGTGTATCGGAAACACTGACGACACCCTTTTAGCCGTATCCAAGCTTCATAGCTCCCACTACTATACTCACTCAAAAGGGCCAAAAATCATACGTTCTCTAGCCATATGATAATTCTACAAAACAAAAGTACAATTGTTCCAAAAATTTTACTAACACTAAACAAAAAATAAATAAAAATAAATACAAAGATAGGTGCTTGTTGGGAATCTATAAATCTTGGCAATTGATTCAACTATTGTCATTCTAAAATTTTGGAATTATATCTTTCTTGAAGACTAGAAATTCAATATAGAAAGTTGATGATTGTCTTCTCAAGGTATCTTGAAAATGTGACAAATATTAATTATTCATCATCTCTTTATGAATAAGTCTTTCTCTATATAAAGAGAACTTGTGAAGAAGAGAAATACAAAAAAGTGAGAAAAACAATATAGAGAGTATAAATATCCACCATAACGCGAGATTATAAATCCTAATGAGATGTTAAAGAGACATTGTATTTCAGGTGAGAGAAATAAATATTGTAATCCTACTTTCACATAGTGGACACATTTTTTGGACTAATGATTGAGGAGGTTTTCCTACCTTAAAAGTTTTCAATGTCATTATTTTATTTTGGTCTATTTTCTTTAGTCTGCTTATTGCTTCTTCAAATGTCAATTTTTGTATCTACATCAAGGAAAGAAAATTAATTATGATTTTCCCAACTGTGTTAGATGAAATCCCATAATCGAGGGTCTTGAATTTATGAGAGTAATATTGTATATTTAGAGGTAAATATGAAAGTTAAAAAATAACACTACAAGAAGATCATTAAAAAATAAAAATCTAATTTTAGAGATAAAAAATAATTAGTTGTTATATTGATTAAATTAGATACTATTTTAGAGACTAAAAAAATTATCAGTTTCTAAAATAGTTTGTATTATTGATAAATAGTTTCTAAATTGGTATCTAATTAGGTACCAAGGTTTTAACTAGTAATCCTGGTTGTCTATTTTCAAGTTCTAGTGATTCAGCCTCCTAGTGTATATAATGAATATAGTGCTAAAATTCGAGTTAAGATTACTCCCTAGGTCATGGGCTTCATGGGCTTGGATCTTTGAGACTGATCCCTCCAGGTTTTAATGTGACATATGATAATAAGGGATATTCCATAAATAAATCAGAGCATTTATAGGCAGGGACATTGTGCAAGTAAATTAGAGCATTTAAATAGGTTGAGATATTGTGCATTAAAATCACATTAATTGTGCATTAAAATAATGTTAATTGTACATTAATAAGATTGATTCCCATAATATATTTATCTAAATTAATATTATTACACTAACATAATTATGTTGGGTTTATAATAATATAGTCTAAAAAATCAGGGTGAAATTGGCCTTAGACCACCTGGCGGGTCGGGCTAATAGGCATATAACTGACCAAATTCGGGACGACACAATATACATATTAATATGATATTTAAAATTATCATTTACAGACAATATATATATATATATATATATATATATATGTATATATATATAGGTTAAATATGTTTTTGGTTTCTATACTATAATGTGAAATTGTTATTTTTTTTTTCTAGTCGAAACTTACCTCTTGGATATTTGTAATAATGAAACTATCAGAATGTATTCATGCTAGCATACTATGTTAATTTTTTTTATGTGAGAAATAAATTTTCAATTTAGACTATATTATAATATTATAATGAGTTATTCTACATGTCACTTTGAAAGTTCAAGCACTAAAACTAATTTTAATTTTTTTTCTTTAACATAAAATAAATTTCTTATATAAAAAGGTTAAAAATATTTAAAAATATCATAATTAATATTTTTTATTTATATTAAAACATGATCTTATAATTATAATAAATATTTATAATTAGAATGATATTATAATAAATATTTATAATTAATATGATATTATAATTAATATTATAACTAGATCTTACAATTCAATTAATATTTACAATTAATATTAATATTAAATATTATAATTAACATTAGTTTTAAATATTATAATTAATATTAATTTTAAATATTATA
>Ga0123342_1001664_pt1 | contig 37464 bp, 24 predicted proteins | sample Turbeawhitnodule_FD_89960 | JGI IMG/M metagenome (GOLD analysis project Ga0123342, IMG submission 89960) | Root nodule microbial communities of legume samples collected from Mexico - Turtle bean Mexico white nodule | ecosystem: Host-associated > Plants > Roots > Nodule | place: Mexico: Nepantla...
AAATTGAATGCTTTGTTTTGTTTTGTTTTTAAACTTTTTGGATGTATATATTAAATCCTTATGAAGAGGGATATATTTTGAGATACAAATATGAGAAAACAATATATGTTTATATGTTAATTAAATATTGTACGTTAATTAAATATTGTACGTTAGTTAGATATTGTACGCATTTTTTTTTAAAAGTTAGGGATGTTACATATGATAAGAAGTGCACCCAAATATCAGAAAATAGATTAAATGAAAAAAAAAATTGAAACTGTGAACAAAAAAAAGATGAAAGAAAAACACTGCAGAAAAACCACAAATAAAAAAACCAATAAAAAATTAGAAATAATATTAACATGCACAGAACCAAAAATATGATGAGAAGTGCACACAAATATCAAAAAATAGATTAAATGAAAAAAATAAAAACTTGAAACTGTGAACATAAAACAGATGAAGGGAAAACACTGTAGAAAAACCACAAATAAAAAACCAATAAAAAATAAAAAATAATATTAACATGCACATAACCAAAAATATCATAAGAAGTGCACACAAATGTCAGAAAATAGATTAAATGAAAAAATAAAAACTTGAAACTATGAATAGAAAACAAATGAAGGGAAAACACTATAGAAAAACCACAAATAAAAAATGAAAAATAATATTAACATGCACAAAACCAAAAATATGATATGAAGTCCACACAAATATCATAAAATAGATTAAATGAAAAAAATAAAAACTTGAAACTGTGATCAAAAAACAGATTAAGGGAAAACACTGCATACAAAATATAGTTAAAAAATAAAAAAAGGAGAAAGAAAAGAACCTATTCGGTTGCATGACCTTGCTTGAGAAATGGGGCAGGATGAGTGGTGGTCGTTTGCCATTGTAGATGAACGCACCAAAAAAAGAACAAAATAAGAGAATGGTTACAATGGAAAAGAAAGAACAAAGCAAGAGAAGAGAATGGGTAAATATCAGAAAGCAAAAGTAGTGTTTCACATTCTATCCAACACTACCCATTATATTCTGATTGTAATTTTAATTCTAAAAAAGTAATTAGAATTAGAAATATTAATATATTAATAATTAATAATAATGATATTGGAATTAATGATAATAGTGGAAACACAGTCAATGGTGTGAATTAGAAAGCATCATTACCCTTAATTTTGGAATTTTAACTTTTGGAAATCTAAAACAATAAATATCTAAATAATAATAATAATAACAATAAAAATAATAGTAATAATAAAAATAAAAATAATAATTATAATAATAAAATCCCAAACACATTTATCTTTTCAAATCTTTTCAAACTTGGATCAAAAGTGCAATAGTGGAAGCACAGTTTAAACAACAAATGATCACATTGCAACACTGAACAAAATGAGATGAACAAAATGAAAACGAAAACGAAAATGAGATTCACAGAGCACAGAAGAAAACATAAATATCAAATGCAGTGCTGCGAAAAATTAAATGCAGAAGAAAACGAAAGCTACCAAAGTTTGCAAACAAAGAACCAAAAACCAAAAACCCTTATTTTTGCAGAAGAGGAAAACATTGGGCCAGTTCATAAATTTTGTCATCGTATAGGGTTTGCAAAAATTAAATGAAGAAGAAAACGAAAGCTAAGCATTTCCAAAGTCAGAACAAAACAAAAACATAGATGAAAACTAAAAAATCAAATACAGCGCTACGAAACCCAGCACCGATCAAAGAAGAAAACGAAAAAGCCAAAAAAAATTGAAGAAAACATAAGGGGACATCAAGCTTGCAAACAGAGAACCCAAAAATCATAAACCCTAATTTTTGCAAACCCTAATCTATATATATAATTGATAAAGTGAGCCAAAAATTAGGGTTTGAAATAAAAAGCGTATTCAGAAAGCATTACCCGAAGGCTGCTCTATTCTGCAACATTTGCACAGCCATCACGGAAAAGGGAAATACGTTGGTGCAGATTAAAGATGCCTTTCGATAACACATGTAGCAGTTACCGAATTAGTGAATATCAGTAAAGAGAAAAGGAGAGAAGGAATGAGAGAATGGCTTTGAGAGAGATTAGGGTTTTAGAGAGAAGGGGAAATCAGAATGAGAGAGAGAGAAAAAAAAGTGAGTTTTAAGAATTGGTACGTGGCAAGCTCTGGTTGGTCCAGGTGTCATATGGTAATTGGTGAAGCTTTGGTCAATTTTCCTCTTTGGGTAAATTTCTTTTTCAATTTTTTTTTCCAAAAAATTGAGGTTGTGACACTTGTCAAAATAGGCATGTTTGTGCTCCCTCAATTGTTATATATATAGATTTTCAAGGGTTTCTAATATCAAGTCTCCACCTAGAAGCTGATAACATAAATTAAACATGAGAAGAGCATCATTTTGTATAAGAATCAGGGAACTAATACCTGAATAGCTAGTATATTATGAATTTGTGAACATGCAGAATCTCTTGGATGATAACTAATCAATAATCACTATGTGCACAACCTTTGAAATAATATACATTTAGTTTTGTAAAAATTACAATTACAGTTAATGAAAAGTAAATTCTATATAAAAAAAACTAACAATGAAAAGGAAGAGAGATTACTAATGAAAAGGAAGGGAGAAAAAAGGAACACGAAGCAAAGCTCCCAAAGACACGTTGAAAGCTCACTCTAATGCTCTATATATGTTCTCCTCACGCCTAAGCTTTTTCTTCAACCTATCAACCCAAAAATAAGTTGGAGAATCCATCTTTGTTAGCAATTAGAATGAAATCCGAACAAAACCTAACTATTCATATAACCCGAATAACAAAATTAAAACAACCATGTCCTCACAACAATTACCACATCGAGGCGAGGGGTTTTGGGGGCTCCGACGAACCAACACTGTGGCTAACCAAATTCACCGGCGACAACTTCACAAGACTCTTGTCGAAAACCCTCACATTCTTGTCATGTTCCTTCACACTCTTCTTGGCATGCAACACCACCACTCTCTTATTCCCGAGATCGATGCATCAACACTTTCCTTAAGCTGAAGCTGAACCTGAAGGCTTGGAGCAACGAAGATGAGCAAGAGTCTCCGACCTTAGGTACTTGTTTCTGGAGCTTCGTGAACGCCTAATCCCTTGAACCTTCTGATCTTCTCCTTTGGTGACACCTTCTCCATTCTCTTGCTCTCCAGACTCAACTGAACCTGAAAAATAAAGGAAAGAAAATTGAAAAACAAAGCTTAAGAAGAAGAAGAAGAAGAAGAAGAAGAGTAGTAGTAGAAAAAGAATCGTTGTTACATGATGATGAAAATAGAAGACGAAACAGAAAGGAAAAGAAGAGAATAAGATCGCTGCATTTTCAAAGAACGAAAAATAGTGTTCGAGAAGGAGAAGCCAACAAAGTAAAAGGAACAAAATTAAAATATTTGACTTCGGTTCAATAAAAAATCGTTCAGGTTTATTAGAGGTTTAGAAAACATCTACTATGTGTGTTACTAGAGGTTTAAAAAACCTCTATTAACTTTGTTACAAGAGGTTATATTAACCTTCATTAATAAATTCCTCTTAAAATTAGAATTTTTTTTTAGTGATTGAAGTCTTGAGTGAAGACCTGTTGCCTTATGTGTCTAGGTAGCTTAAGTTTTGTTTTGGTTATCTTGATTTATCTTTCACCTTTAGGAATGATGAAGAGTCCAAGAACAAAATGGTTTTCAACTGGTTAAACTGTTTTTTAATTGGTTAAAAATATTTTCAACTGATTTTAATTTTGTTTTCTGGAAAGTTACAATTTTTCAATTTGTTATCTTTCTAATGAATTGATTGAAAATATTTTTACATTTTTATATTTTTTCATAATGTGTTTTATCTACTGAAAACCATATTTTAATATGTAAGATGATAAGTGTTTTTCAGTTTAAATACATTCTATTTGAGAAAAAACAGTTTTCACACAAACTACTGGTTTTGAGTAAAATCAAAATATTGTTTTGTTTTTAACCAGTTGATTTTACAGACAATACATTCTTCTGTTTTAAAACTGTTTCTGTTTTAACTCTTTTAAAAGGGTGAATTTGTTTTCTGAAAAAAGGTTCCGAATATTGCTTACACAAAATACACTTTTACAATTTTTGAGAATCCAAGAGTGAGTTGTGTTTTTGGAAAAATTAGTCATTGTTGATCGTTGAGAGTTCTTGGTGCCTATTTTTCATCATCTAGCTAGAGGTCAAAGGTTCTTCAAAGTGTTGTTGTGAATTGGGAGATCCTATTATATTTCTTGGTTCATAGTCAATGTGAATTCGTTCCTTTTCATTACTGTTTTGTAATTCTGTGTTTGTAAGTGCCAAGATAGGGTTTCTTGGTGAAAATCACAACTGTTACAGGGTGTTGCAGTGAGTGGTTGGTTCATGTAGTATTGAAGAACTTTTTTTTGTTCTTTTTGTAAAAGAATTTTGTTGTTTAGTGAATTCCAATTTGGTGTGAGGTGGGACTTGATGTAACTTTGTTGTGAGTGAACTAGTATAAAATCTTTGTGTACTTTAAGCTTTCTTTATCATTGCACTTCACTTTTCTGCATAATTATCCGTATTGGTTTAATCAATCAATTGTTTTTAAAATCAATAAGTTGTTTTTGTTGTTTTCATATTTGTTCGTTTTTCTGAATTAAACAAAAATTGTTGTGCTAAGTAATTTTGTTTGGAACACTGTGTATTGATTCTGTTTGTATACACTTGAACTCATTACTGGGTTTACAAGGTATTTGAATCAAAAGTTTCTTTAAAACTTTGTTTGAATATGTTGAATTCTGCATTGTTTCTTGAAAGCTGCAATATCTCTTTTTTTGTTATTGTTATTTTTAAATTTAATCTGTTGAAATTAATTCTGAAATTTATTTCTTAAAACATATTTAAATTTTTCTTAAGTGTGATTTTGATTTACAAATTTGTGTTTTAAGAATTGTGTGCTAAGAAATTTAATCAATTATTTTTTATAAAAACAAATTCATTTTTCTTAATCAGTGTTATTTTAAAAATATTAATATGTTGTTTTGAGAAACAATCAGTTAAAATTTTGTCAAAATTGTTGTAAACCATTTATTGCGAAAATCTAACTAAGTACAATTCACCCCCTCCTGAACTTAACCTCCATTAATTCATCAAGGGTGACTCAAGACACGTGTCATATGCTATGGACACTAACATGCTTGCAATACTTCTTAACCTCATTGGAACGTGTGTTGACCTGATATCAGTTTGGATGGGATCTAAACCTGACATGCATTATATGGTTGGGGTGCTCGGGAGATCTGTCATCACATACACAATGTATTTTTATCACGCATGCAAGACTTCTCAATGTCATTAAGAACGTGTGTTGACTAGAAGTGACCTTGGATAGGATGTCCACACTATAATCTGAACCATTTACCAATTTAACTCCATAAAGCCAAAACAATTTATCGCTAAAAAATATAATCAAATGTTATTATATCCAACGCATCAACATTCTTCTTCATTCATCTTCAAATGGAGCACTTCTGCATCATAAAGATTTAGAGTTATTTCAATTCATGTCCTTGTCATTTTGTTTGCAAATGGCCAAATTATACAATGTGACAAAGGTGTTTAGTTTTAATGTGCAACTCCTAAACTATTTCGGATCCTATACAACTACATCTTCAATCTCCTCAAGGACAAACACCACTTTGGACCTTTTAAACACCACAATATTAAGGAATTTGTATTATCGACAACCTAAAAGCAGGGTCTAATTACATATGATGCTATTTAGATATCAACAGATGTTCATGTATATCAAATGATAAGTTGTAAGTCTCAATTCCCTTTTGATACAATCATTGAATTGTATTCTAAGTTTACAAGATCTATAGAACAAATTATGACACTTTAAAACACACCTACTCCAACATTTTCCATAAAGCCCAACCCCAAGCTCATTACTTCCACCCAAGCAATACTTTACTTCGAAGAACTTATCCAAAAGACCACCATAATGAAAATTCCAAAATAGTGTGTAGGGACTCCTTCTTCAGCTTCTTACTATCTGATACATTAGTCTACGTGACTTAGATCATCAATGAATCTAGAGGATCTCTATTAAAACATAGGATTTTCATACTTAATGATACATTATACCAAATGTATGGAATCAATTTTCATAAAGCTTTCATCATTCACAATCCATATTATTTAGAAATTGCATAATTCAATTGATCATACAATATCACTAATATATATATATATATATATATATATTTATATACAAAACATATATATATATATATATATATATATAATCACACAACATTTAAACACACAAATCAATTGAATTTGCAAACAAATGACTACTTAAATACTAAACTATCGAAATATAATATTACAAGTTCAAACAACATAGAATCAAACAACATCCGTACAAGAGAAATTGAAGTCTGAAACCACGTCCCCTCCATATCTAGATCTTTTACTTGAAATTCTTTATTCTAGTGGAGATTTCAGCTCCATAAAAAAAAACCATTCCATAATCTAAGGATCTAAAACATGTTATCCAAACATCATTAAATTTCAGTATATATAAGGTAAAACAAGTTGAGAGGAACACTTTTCTCAACTGTACCCATCAAAATTGATGGCTAAATCATAAGAAAAATAAGATAATAAGGGATCTTTAGAATAAAAATGAATTTACTCTATTTAAAAATCTAATCGATTAAAAATGTACTATAACTCTTCAACTAATGCATGTTGTGATCAAATTTTAGAATAAATAAAATATGAAGATATAACTCTTTAACTAATGCATGTTGCGATCAAATTTTAAAATAAATAAAATATGAAGATGAAAAAAAAGAAAAGAAGAGCTTTATGGATGGATGGGACTTTGTTAAAGGGGTTACAATAGCTAAACTATATATAATTTTCATTTATGTGTGCGTGTTTTTATGTATTCTTTATTCTAATAACAAAGAGGATATATATATATATAGATAAAGGATACAAGAGATATGCTTAACCCACCTACTATAATAGCATTTTCAATATTAATACAAAGTTTTGATACATAACAAAGGATTATTAAATTCCATTTTAAAGAAGGAAAATTATCTAAAGTTCTCTTTTTGACACTTAAGCCAGCAGGACCTATTAGATCACGTGTGTAGTATTTGTGTATTTTATCTAATTTTTGGAAATATTTATTTGCATTTACATTTGTTTTTCCTAATTTACGTATGGCCAATTATATATATAAATTCAAGACTAATATCTAATTTAATTCACTTATTTTTTTTCTAATTCTATATCGATTAATAAAACAGAAATTGAATTTATTGAATTAGGAAATAATATTTTTTAAAAATAATGAGTATGGTACTTCGTGAGGCACCTTGAGTTTGACATGAATGGAGATTGAGAGCGCAAAACCGTAACCGAAACTCAAGTTCCAAGTGTCACACGTCCTACGCTCCTTCCTTCCCTCTAACATATATAACAACTTTCGCAGCCTCATTCAACCCCTCCAACAGTTCTCTCTCTCAACCGCTTCCGATTCTCAAATCTGCGTTCGCACCTCCAATCACCACCTCTTGCTGCAACCATTCAACCATGTCGTTTTCCGATTCCGAATACGGCGGAACATCGGAGTACAAGCCGTTCCGCCAAATCAGCCGCGACCGTAACATCCTTTTCCTTTCCGCTTTCTTTTTCGTTCTCCGTTTAATGTATTTGGTTTAGGATTCGAAATCAAGCTTCGATTTCTCACTGTTGAACGGAGCTCAGCATCCCAACATATCTCAATCTGCATTTCGTTTGGAAATTGAATTTCGGACTGTCATTTGAAACTAACGAATACGTTGCGTTTGTGATTCTTTTTTTGAATTTTTTCGTTACTAACTTTTCATACGAACAGTCATCTAGAAAATGAATCAGTGGTTATGTATGTCTGGTAGAAAGTTGTGTGAAATGGAATATGAATTTCGTAACTGTGAATCTCGCTGGAAATTTGGTACCTCTCCATCTGCATTTCGTTTGGTTTGGAAGTCTGTCGTCATTTGAAAGCGAATAATAAATTGTTTGACGAATGTTAAACTGAATGTAGATAGACTAAGTAAAGTTTTATATTCAAATTTTATGAATGACTTTTTGGTCATCGATTAAGCTATTGGTAATATATTCTACAATAATGTCATGATGACAAAAAGAAATGTTGCATTTGTGATTCTTTATTTTTTATTTTTTCTCCTTAATTTTGATGAGTCCAATCATCTTGAAAATGAATCCATCTAGAGAAAATTGTGAGCAATGAAACATGATGTAACTGTGGTCTCTCCTTGTTTTATTTTATACATTTAAATAAAAAAGGACTGGAAATTTAATTAAGTACTGTGCTGGCTTCACTTTCGTGACTGTTTCGTAATCATTTTTCTTCGTTGGATGCTAATAGGGTTATTATTTGAAATGCTTAGATCGGCAAAGTCACCCGACTCGAAGGCATGGAAGGTGTGTCTTCAGACTTTAATGTGGATATATTACCACGTTTATATCATCTCATTTTTAGTTAATTCAGGCTGATATATTTTGGTCACGTTTTCCTTACTTTTACAGGTGCTCATAATGGATAAAGTCACTGTGAAAGTTATGTCACATTCGTGTAAAATGGCAGATATTACAGACCAAGAAATTTCCTGTGAGAACCCTTCAAACTGATATCCCTTTTGACTTTATGTCTTTTTCAAATGGCCAACTTACTCTCTATGACCGAGGGCACAAAATGTGAAGGAGCGATTGTAAAATCACTGGTTTTGTTCGAAGAACTTATAATTAATGATAGCGATCCAATGGTCTAACACATACCGAGTGATAACGGGTTTCAAATGTCATTCTTTTTCTTCCAACAATTTCAAAAAGCCAGGCAATAAGATTGGAGAAAAATGTTTGCTATTTTAGGGGATTGGAGAAAAATAATGAGTTAAAGAACAAAACTAACATCCAAGTTGTATCCTTACCATCGAGTTCTATAACTCAAGGGTGACAAATGGAATTCTTTTTAAAAATTCTGCAACACATTTGGTAGAGGTTATTTAATACTATTATAAACAACATATGGCTGTCATCGTTTGATTGAAGAACAGAACTTGTACAAAATATAAAATCATTTGCCACAACATTTTTCATTCGTTAAGTCATATTATCATTTTCCACATGATATCGTTAGTCTCATTCTTTTTCCAGTATATAGTCCTCTCCACTCCAATTGGCAATGTACATTTGTCAAGCTCTTTTAGATTTGAATGTAGAACATTAAATTAGATTTTTTTTTTCATTTTATCTTATGCTTTTTCTCCATATTTACTGAACCCACTTTAAAACAGCATCTGTTCTGTGATTACTCTGTAAAAATATTGATACAGTATCATTTCTTAATATCATATTGCAGTGGTGGAAGACCTCTTTCGGAGAAGGCAACCGTTACCATCTTTGGATGCTATTTATTTCATGCAACCTTCTAAAGAGAAGTAACTTCCTCTCTTAGTTAGAATTCTCCATATATGTCACCAATAAAAATAGAAGTATCATCTAAAAATTAAATAATTGTTTTATTATTACAGGACGACTCTTTCATTATAACACAATATAAATTGAATTTTCATAGATTTTAGCATTTTCTATTTTTATTTCTTGTTATATAAAACATAGGTACAATAAATTTGCTAGCATTCACTTCCACGCTTGCAAATGTGTATAGTTAGCCTGCTTATTTGTTTCTTTTCTCGTTTGCCAAATTCAATTTCAATATATATACATCTCTTTTTATGAGTTTCTTCATAAGAACTTTTAATAGAAAAAAAAATAGAAAGAAAAATTGAACTTCTCTGTAAGTTAAACTTTACTTATACACAAGCTAATTTGTAAAACTTCTCATATTAGTTTTTAAAATTCTTATTTTTAACTTGTGTATAAGCTATTTTTAACTTATAGAAAATATTATTATTTTTTTTTCTTCTTGTGTTTCTGTCTTAGAAGATTTTATAGAAAAAGTTGTTAAAACATTCATTCATTCATTCATATATAACCTGATCTCATTATTTGATGCCACACAACTACATCTTGAATCAAAATATAAAAAAAGTTAAGTGTTTATTTTTAATTAATTTTGATTATAAAATTGTTTAGTAAGGATATCTCTATTGCGAGAATCATTGAATTTTATAAGATTTCTTTACTGGAGTATTTTGATATGACATAAAATTTAAGAACTTAGATCTTAAATAGTCCCTAGATTTTAAAGAACACTGTAGATCATAACAATAAAAAATATTATTTTTCTATTTAGAAATATATATTTCTATTCATAACCAAATAAAATATTAGAGTGTGGGTTTTATAAGGCCTAGCATTAGAATAAAAATTATAAAAAGATCTTAGTAATGATGTAATACAATAAAGCCTACAAAAAATAAATCAAGATCTCACAAAACCTCTTATGATGGAAATGACATAAGAGTTATATTAGAAATATGTGTGAATCACTAGAGGGTGGTGTTATATTTTTCCTTTTAACTTAGTGATAGAAGTCTGTAAATATAATAATGAGTGGGAAAAGAGAGAGCATGTTAAAGAAAATTTAAAAGAAATAACTAGGAGACAGAATAGCTGATTCTTCTTCTTACCTTATAGTAGGCAAACCAAAGTTTTTGTGAACCATCACCACTTAAAGGTTCTCATGTTGCCAGGATTTTATAATATTCAAAATTTTCTTTTGACTAGATAGAAGTTTCCTAAAGTTTTGGTGTTTGACTCTAGATGTTTTGTGAATTATGAAGTTGTCTTGCACGCGCATACAAATATTTGGAGTATCAATGTGTTCATAGAGGTACAGAAAAGATTAAACAGAACGATGATCATGAGTATGAGACTTGCATAATGCAAGACGTCAAACAAAAATTGTAGTTTTTTTTAAACAATCCAGGTATTTTCAGCACCCATCTCCCTTTGTTTGGAATATTGTGTAATTATGGATTAGATTCTCATAGTCTAGTATGTATTGGACGGTCCTTGTCTTTTATGTGTTAGACGATCCTTGTCTAGTCTTGTATTATAGTCTTGTATTAGACGGTCCTCATCTTTTTCTATATATATAGTCTTGTATCTTTCTTATATATTTACATTAAATCAAAGATAAGTTTCTTCTTCTATTTCTTCGTCTTTTGTCTTTTATTTCATGGTATCAAGAGTCAACAATGACTTCTTTTCCTCCGCAATGCACAATCCTGAGTTTTTTTGTCTTCAACATTTGTTTTGCATACCTTCACCAGGCCCATCAATCTTAGACTCCACAGTGATAATTTCCTCAACAGGTTCTTTCCACCATTCAAGGCCTTCAACTTACAAATAGTTTGAATAATTCAACAATACCTCTGGAATCCAAGGCTTCTGAAGATTTTTAAGCTAACAATGTCAATCCTGTTTTCCTATGCCATGAGCAACAAGACCAACTTATTGTTACTTGGTTTCCTGTTTCGATGTCAACTCCAATTCTCACCAAAATGGTGGGTCTTGAAACTACTTCACAAATTTGGATGTCATTATCTCTCAAACCTGAGCCAAAGTCAAGAAACTAAAACTTCAGTTACGAACACACCGAAGAAAGATAGCAGTATCTATCAATACTTATCTCCTTGATATCAAGAAGATAGTTGATACTATGATGTGACTGTTGTTGGAGCTCCCATTACGGTTGAAGATCATACTGATGCTATCTTTGATGGCTTATGTGACGAATATGATCATTTTATTATGTCCTCACATCCCGTCTAGATCTCTATTTAGTTGATTAGGTTAAAGTACTTCTTCTTGCTCAAGAAGAGAGGTTTGAGATACATCGTCTTTTGATCAATCTCCTCTCCAAGCCAATGCTCTTTCTAGTTAGTGGTCTTTGTCAAATCAACAAGATAGATATCGCAACAATGGTTTGCAAAGCAGGGGGAGAAGACCGCCTTTTAATTATAATTCTTAGCATTCCATGCGTTTTTGATATCCAAGAATAATAATCGTGGTTCTTGAAATTCTTCTTGGCACAACAAATCCAGATGTCAAATTTGTGGGAACAGAGTACATCGTCTCATGCTCATGCTAACTTTTCTCAATTCTCATCTACAGTCAATGAGTATCATGAACCGTCTACTTTGGGTGTGCCTTCCACCATTGATGATTCGTTTTGATATCCTGATAGTGGAATGTCTCATCATGTTACAAATGATGATAAAAGTTTTCTACAAAATGACTTATCATGACGATGACACTATTAAACTAGGTAATGACTCAGGTATGTCGGTTAAACATGTTGGGAATACTTGTGTTACTATACCAAATTCGAATACTGCTTTCAATTTGAATCATTTGTTGTATTTTACAAGAATCTTCCAATATATCGAAATTTGCAAAAGATAATAACGTGTATTTTGAATTAATTCCTACCCATTATGTTAAAAATCAAGACACCCAGCAGATTCTTCTTCAAGGAAAAATTAAAGATGTATTTATATTTTCCCTATGTTTCGGCGTTCACTTGCTTACTCTGCTAATAATACATTTAGTCACAACCAGACCCAAGTTTAATCTCTGGCCTTCTAGATTCCGACACTCTTCTTTTCATAATGTTAAACCAATTTTAAACCAGTGTAATATACAATTTTCCAAACATAATTTATTTTTTGATTCTTGTGCTAAGAGCAAATCTCATCAGTTGCCTTTTATGTCGTCTACTACTACTGTGTATACTGCTCCTTTACAACTTCTATATATTGATGTTAGGGGACCATCTCCTGTGTGTCTAATGGTGCGAGGTACTATATTTTGTTTTTGGATACTTATTTTAAATATATTTGGATTTTCTTACTGCATACTAAATCACAAGTGGTTGTTGCGTTTATGCGTTTTAATTTTTTTTTTCGAAAAACCAAACTGGTCACAAACTTTTAAGTATTCAAACTGACAATACAAATGAATTTCTTGTTTTTAAATCTTATGTTAATGACAATGGTATTCCACATCATCTAATATGTCCTCATACATATGAACAAAATGGAGCTATTGAACACAAACATAGAGATAACGGAAATGGATTTAACTCTTCTTACCCAATAAATTTTGGGTTGAAGCTTTTATCATTACTACCCATATTATAAATGTCTTGCCCACACCTGTGTTAAATAATTTGAATCCCTTTGAAATATTTTTCCATTCAAAACCTAACTATAATATATTTAAAGTGTTTGGGTGTGCTTGTTATCCCTTATTGGGACCTTACAATAATTATTATTACTTTAATTTTAGATCTACCTGTTGCTTATTTTTGGGCTATAACTTGCAAACCAAAGGATACATTTGTTTGTCTCCTATAGGTAAAACGTGTCTCACATCATGTTCTATTTAATGAGTAGGTTTTTCCTTACAATATTCTTTTTCTTCTAGTAGTGCTACAAATGGCTTACCATCTATTATCTCATCTCCTTTAACTGTCATCAAATATATTCCTCATCATAGTCCTAGTAATAGAACTTTGCATGTTAATGTTGTGCCTAACAATGATACTAGTCATTGTTTTGATGTCTTACCTTCTACATCTACTGATATTAATTTTAATGAATCCTCTGAACCTACAAATACTACTAATATCAGTTCTCATGTCATTTCAAATAATCACCATATGGTAACTAGAGCTAAGGCTAATGTTTTTAAACCTAAAATTAATACTTTACATAATTCCTGTATTCCTTCTGAACCAACCTCTGTTAAGCAAGCGTTATCATCCCCTAACTGGTAAAAAGCTATACAACATGAAATATAATGCTTTTATTATAAATCTACTTAGACTCTTGTTCCTCTGCCCTCTGGTGCAACTATGGTAGGCTATAAATGGGTGTTTAAAAACAAGGTTAATGTTGATGGCAGCTTTCAAAGGCACAAGGCCAAGTTGGCTGCCAAAGGCTTCAATCAGGCTGAAGGTTTTTATTACAATGAAACCTTCAGTCCTGTTGTCAAGCCTACTATCATTCGTGTGGTTCTTACTCTTGCAGTATCATCTAATTGGCCAATACATCAAATTGATATTGTTAATGATTTTCTAAATGGTGATTTAGAGGAAATTGTCTACATGCAACAACCACTTGTCAAAGGTAACTCAAATCTTGTTTGTAAATTATATAAAGCTACATATGGTCTTAAGCAGGCACCGCGTTCATGGTACCATAAGTTGAGCTCCACTTTGCAAAAGTTGGGTTTTAGCTCTACAAAGAGCGACTCATCTTGTTTTGTTTTATTCGGGAATTCTTCTACTCTTTTTGTTCTTGTTTATGTGGATAATATAATTATCACATGGACATCGTCTAAGGCTATCAATTCTCTTGCATCATTACTACGTAACTCCTTTTCTTTGAAAGATTTAGGACCTTTGCATTACTTGCTATTGAAGCTTCTTTAGTGGAAGATGGCAACATTCATCTGTCTCAATATCGGTAAATCAGGGAACTTCTAGCTTACATAAACATGCTAGATTCCAAGCCTCAATCAATTCCGATGGTTTCTTCCTTCGTCTCACTCAAGATGCGTCTACTGTTGTCTATCACTCTGTCGTAGGAGCTTTGCAGTACATTTTAATCACATGACTGGAGCTTGCTTATGCTATCAAAAAGGTGTGTCAGTACATGCATAACTTGCTGAAACATCATTGGAAAACTATCAAACACATTTTACGATATCTTGTTGATTCGGTAGATCATGGTCTTCTCATTCGTAAATGTCAACACTTTCATATCCCTGGTTTTAGTGATGCTGATTGGGATTCTGAACCTGATGATCGCAAGTCGACTACTAAGTATTGCATTCATTTTGGGTTTAATCTCGCAGTAGTACAAAGGCGACATATAAGAGCATTGTTGTCGCTCTGGCTAAACTAAAATGGTTGTCTTCGCTTCTCAATGAACTTCATCTTTCTTTCTTCGTTCCGAAATCTACTTTGACAATCTCAATGCTATTTTACTTGTTGCTAATCCTATTTTACACTCCAGATTGAAACATTTTAAGCTTGATCTTCACTTATGGTTGTTGTCAATCCAACCATTAGTTTAAGGGAGGTTGTTAGGAATACTGTGTAATTATGGCTTAGATTGTCATCGTCTAGTATGTATTAGATGGTCTTTGTATTCTATGTGTTAGACGATCCTCATCTATTATGTGTTTAGACGGTCCTCGTTTTCTACGTACTAGATGATCCTCATCTAGTCTAATACATAGTCTTGTATTAGACGATCCTTGTCTTCTCCTATATATATATATAGCCATGCATCTTTTTTTTGCATAGTTACATTAAATCAAATGATAAGTTTCTTCTTTCATTCCTCTGCCTTGTGCCTTTTCTTTCACCCCTGCCTAATAAGAACACACAGTAAAAAGTGTTGTGTTCGTGGGAAAATTCAAAGGAAGATTTACTAAAAATGAGTCATGAACATACTCATGTAAGAAACCTATTTCTCTATATACATTGTTCATCGTGTCCATTCTTATCCAATGTTAGAATTCCAACTTACATTTGAATTCATGATGATCTCTCCTCTTCATGTGAGTCTACTCCCTTCCTTTTGAGGAAAAATATTTCTTAACCACCAATACCTCAGGGCAGGGATGATCCTTGTACTGTCATTTACCATAAATTGGCACACTTGTTTCGATACAATCTACAACTAAGATTCCTCACCCATTTCATATTGTACTAGTCGAGCCGGTCACCAAGTCGACTCAGATACCTTTTGTAGGTTTTTCGAGAGAAAATACTGGACAGATACAACACCAATTTGTAATTAGCAAAATCATATAAGAGACCAAAATATGAACTCAAACCTAAAAAACTTTTGGCAAGTGGATTTGTAGGTTTTTCTCAAATCTTGCAACGTGTGGAACTTTCAACTCATACTTAATTTTTAAAAAGAACTTATTTTTGTCGACAATGGATGTTTTCAATAGCTTATAGCATCAGTTTAAAATAATTGAAGCTTGCAAAGAACTGGCAACTTGATATGTACAATTGTTCCAATTAAATATACAACTGTTAGACTTAAATTAAGAAAAGTAATTTTTTTTATGTCTATGCCATTCATCAATATACCTTTCCGATCTAAATATTTCAGCAATGTAAGGCCACAAGTATTTGTGTTAAATTCTAAGTCAGGGTTCAATTATTTCTCTAATCCCTTTCGTTTCCAATTTTATTCGTATTTTAACCCAGTCAAATGTTCTCTTCCATGCATTAATTTGAACGGACTTCTTTTCTGTTGTTCCTTTTGTTTTCACTCGCATAGTTTATCCATATTAAACATATCTTTTGCTAGCTTGCAGTGTGGTCATGTTCCTGTCTGATATGTCTGGAAGGGAGCCCCTGTATAAGAAGTATGGGAAGCATTCTAAATTTTCCCCAAGTTTAATATTGTTTCTACATTTTTAAGCTTATCTCAGGAGAAAACTTAACAGCATTGTTTTTTCTTTTTAAATGGGGCGGGGGCTATGTTCTTTCTTCCTCTGCATGTTTCAGAGCCTATATATTTTTCAGTTCACCGATCCCAAAGGAACTTGTAAACCACATCAAGTGTGATACAAGTGTCTTACCCCGCATAGGAGCATTGAGAGAGGTCAAGATTTTGCTGTCCCTTTCTATCTAATTGATATCAGCAAGTGGTCAACATCAAATTGTTTATTTATTGAAATTGAAATTAATTTTGGTTCTATTTTGCAGATGAATTTGGAATATTTTCCAGTAGATAGCCAGGTAGTTATTGAACTTCGCAATTTATCCGGAGTATTTACCTTAAAGCATACCTGAAATGAAAAAGTTTAGTAACCACTAACCTACCTACCTACCTACTCAAAATCTCGGTGTATAACAAAACACATTTATTTAATTGTTCACGGTACTGTCATAGTTGCAAGAATAAACTACCTGGATGAATTTACTGATTTCAAAATGGAATTCCTATATGATTTTGTCTTATGATCCAAAGGTTTTATTTATATTCTTAATATTGCCAAGTCTAAACATAGCAGTGTTCTCAAGGAATTTGGGATTCCAGTGCCTTCAAAGTCATGATTTACGTGACAACCAATATATAAATACTTACAAATCCATGGAAATTTGGTCAACAGAGTAATAGTATATGTTATTGAATTTATTTTCAAGCGAAGAATCACCTTGAACTTTTTAAATAATGTTCAAAACGAGGGGAAAATGGGATTTTCTACTGAGATGTATATGATGCAGGGGTTTACTACTGATCAAGAAACAGCAATGGACGATCTTTATGGCAACATTGAGAATACTCGCAGATTTAACACCTGCATGAATAGTATGGCTATTCGAATAGCTACAGTTTTTGCTTCATTAAAGGTATTACCTACACACCTTATACTCAATATTTGTAATTAACGTAGGTTAGGATATTAATGAACTACTCTCGACTCACTGTAATGAGAGTTACAGGTACTTTTTAAGTCATCATTTTTCTTCTTTTATCCCGTTTGATTTTTACATATTTTTATATAATATTAGCCTTTCTAATTCCATTCGTTTTTGGTGAATATATATTTTGCTGTACGTCTAACAAACTATTTTAGCAGAAGTCACTCAGAATAAAATAATTACTACATTTTGATTTTGTGGGATCCAATAAATTTCATATTTGTGACCACTTCTGTAACTTTTACCCATTATTTCAGTTCAAGCATGCTATGGTTGTTTACGTGGGTGGCGAATTTGAGTCAAAATAACACTAGATTACTCTTTACTTGTAATATAAGGTACAACAACGGGCATTCTTTTAATGACAATGAAGATTAAAAACATTTATAGGGTAATCATGATAGTAATAAATCTATTAAAGATAGTATTTGTGTCAATCATGATCTATCAATAGCATTTTTTCAAATTCTACTACACAAGTTATACTTGACTTTCCCTAAATTCCTTATCTTCTCCATATAAGGTATAACTTCTGAAAGAGTATATCCAAAATGTGTGTATCTTTTTAGGAGTTACCATGTGTGTGGTATCGTGCTGCAAAGGATAGTGGCGAGTCTACTGGAACAGCAGTTCGAGAATTAGTTCCTACCTACCTTACTAGTGCTGTTTGGGACTTGGTTTCTAAATATAAATCTACCATTCCCGGTTTTCCACAAAATGAAACTTGTGATCTTCTCATTGTTGACAGATCCGTAGATCAGGTTAAAACTCTCTGTTCATAATGAATGTCTCCTTTTATATCTCACCTTTAACTGTGTTTAATCTGCATCACAGATTGCTCCTGTCATTCATGAATGGACGTATGATGCTATGTGCCATGATTTGTTGAATATGAATGGAGATAAATATATGCATGAGGTATCCCTTTTTGTTTGCTTGCCCTTCCCTTCATCATTATAAAAATAAGGGTGCTTAATTTAAACTTTGGACTTACTAATAAAAAATTATTTGTTATTAGTTTTTACAAAAAAGACTACATATTAGAGAATTAAAAAATACAGCTCTCTCATTTAAAGTAAAAAAAGTCCATCTCAATTTATTTTAAGCATCACTTTTAATGAGTGGGCCTTCAGGTATACAAGTTTTTGCATTTTGCTATTTCTGATTTTAACATAGCAATCATGCTAGATTCCCAGCAAAACCGGGGGTGATCCTGAGATGAAGGAGGTCCTTCTACAAGATCATGATCCAGTCTGGCTTGAACTTCGCCACGCTCATATAGCAGATGTACGTCTCTTTCACTATCGATATATTTGGATAATTTTCTATAAAAAAATTATACGCAGATGTTGTTAAAACGAAATAAGTTTATGTAATATTATTTCTCTAAATATAATTTTGTTAATCATATGCATAAACTAATTTTCACATATAAAAGAAAGTTATTTTATTTATATTTTTTACAAATATTTATAACAAATTTATCCGAATTCATCTAATATTATCAACTCACAATTCATATATTTCTCAAATCTCATTGCTCTTTTACCGACATTAATACCAGGCTAGTGAAAGACTGCATGACAAGTTTACCAATTTCGTATCAAAGAACAAAGCAGCACAAATTCAACAAAGGGGAAGGTTTGCATTGGCACCTTTCTTCTTCCTTTATGAAAAAATAATGGCCATTTCGTGAAATGCCTCCCAATTAATTAAGGTCCTAGCTTTCACTATGTTTGTCATTATTCATTTCGTGTATGATATGTTTGGCAAGTTTTTTTTCTGAAAAATAATTACTTTTTTTAAGATCACACTTAGAAAGGGTTTTTATTTAAAAATACTTTGCAAATCCAAACACATGGTGATAACCAAAGGAGAGAAGAGAAAAAAAAATGATTATAAGAAAAGGAAAGATCTCGCTTTTTTGCTTTGCAACTAAAGGGAAAATATGAATAATGTATCAAGTGGAGTGCTAGCTTCTTTAAGCACGTTTTTTTTAAATATATTTAAACTATAAAATGATTAGTGAGATTTATTAAATAAAGAATGAGACTTATATAATTTTTTAATTTTTAACAAATCTCATTAAAAAATAAAGTGTATTTAAATGAAGTTGTAAGATAGTATATTGTTAGTTTTTCTAAATTTGTAACGAAAGGAAAGTAAAGTAAAATAACATCTCATTAAAATTCTATAAATATAGACAAAAGATTATAATCCATTTTACGTTTCAGAGTCTCTCTCTCCCCTTCCCTTTTCTACGTTCTCTTGTGACTAAATGCCCTATTATTAGTCTTTAAATCCCATATGCCTTTAAACCTTGTATTTTTATTTAAAATACTTTATTGTTATGATTATATAGTGATAAATAATACCATAAATCTAGAATTTGTGGTCGAATGAGAGTATAAATGTTCTACGATTAGTGGCTAATATTGCAGTATTTCAATATATAACTCAACAATACTGAGCGAGAATTATGCGATACTTGGCCCAAGTTAGAAAAGCCTCAGACTCAAATTGGGCAACTTACCCAGTTAGCTACTTAAATTGATAACGTTGTACCTAAAGAAGAATAGGAGGAAAAAAAATGACGGGTAGGCTTTACACAGAATTATAGAGAGCGAAAGAACCAATAGCAGGGAATTAGAGAGAGAATGAGAAAGAAGCACTAGGATCTATATAGTGGTAGAGGGTATAAGGGATATACACAGGGTTCTAAGTTTCATTCTTGTTAGAAAGAAAAAATAGAGAGCTAGAAAAGGAGATTAGTTTTAGTAGCACGGTTTTTGGTTTTGTATAGCATATAGACACTGATCAGGGCAGTTTCTGCAATAAAATACGCCATTATATGTATAAATTTATTTTGAAAGAGACATTATGTGCTTACTGTGAATAAAATTGAAGATAGCATAAAGCAGAAAAAAGTGAAGAAAATGAAGATCAAATAAGAAATAGGAGTGTACATTTAATTCTCTAAGAAAAGAGAAAAATTAAATAGTGTGTCTCGTTATAATAGTTATATGGGTGATGATTACAAATATGAGGGGATACTGATTCCACCCGAACCTTACTAAGATGAACAGTGAGTGAACTTAGACTAAACTAAGATTAATTACATATCCAACAGGAAGATTTATATAGCCTCCCAAGCCTTCTCCAAACAGGTTACGTTGCTGCCTCCTACCTTTTGCAATTATTTTGACTAAACCCTGTCGAGCATGCCACTTATTTTCGACCTATAAATTTGATTCTCTGCAGAGATGGTAGCGAATTATCTACACGAGATTTGCAGAAAATGGTTCAGGCATTGCCACAATACACTGAGCAAGTGGAAAAGATTTCACTCCATGTGGAGGTGATTTATTCTATCTAACTTTCATCATCTTCTATTTTTCTTTATGGTTTGTCTAGGAATAGTATAGTATTTGATTTCATCTTGAGAATAATGGCAATGGAATGTGAGAGAACGAAATGACATACTTCTTGAGAAATGAGAACTCGTGATGGCTTTGACGCAAATGACATATCTCTTTCAACTTGATAAGTGTCGCACTGTAATAACAAAATAAATATATTTTTATATGCTGACCATTCTGCTTGATGAATTCAAAACAGATAGCTGGAAAGATCAACACAATTATCAGAGAAACAGACCTTAGAGAGCTTGGACAGTTGGAACAAGATCTTGTTTTTGGGGATGCAGGAGCGAAGGAAGTTATTAACTTTTTAAGAACAAAGCAGGTCTGGAAATGAAGAGATATCTGAATAGTGAATAGTATTTTATTATGAACACTTTCTTTATTAAAATTTTTTTTCCCGTGCAGAGTACAACTCCTGAATATAAGTTGCGTTTGTTGATGATTTATGCAATTGTCTATCCTGAAAAGTTTGAGGGTGATAAAGCTTCAAAGCTAATGCAGGTCATTGTCAACTCTTAACAAATTGTACATGTTTCTTGTATTCTCCGAATTTTTTTATTTATTGCACATGAACATAATTAATTTGCAAACATATGCATGGTATTCCCATTTCTCATAACTTCAACGTTTGTTATACAAGATGCTCTATATTCTCATCAGATTCATATTCTTCAGAAGTTTACGTAAATTTGACTAAATTGAATCTGGGTGACTGTCCTAAATCTCGTTTATTATCAAATTAGTTTTGTAATACTTGATAAGGCTGAATTCCTTAAAAACGGATTGGTGACTAATTAGGTGTCTAAGACGGACAAATTAGGCATCAAACCGGTTTTCAAGAAATTCAGCCACTATCAATTATTAAAAACGAATTAGAAAATTCTATACAAAAGACGTGTGTAAGTTGTGCCTAAGTAAAGTAGTTTTATATATTGATGATTCTGCTTATCTAATCAGTTGGCAAAACTATCACCTGATGACATGAAAGTTATCAGTAACATGCAACTGCTGGCGGGATCATCAAACAAGAAATCATCTACTGGTGGAGAAGGCGGTTTCTCACTCAAGTTCAGTAACCAGAAGGTAAACATACATATTCATTTCACAGTATCTTTGTATATCAAGGATTTTTGGTTTATATATATATGATAGATAAAAGAATAAGATGAGATAGGACAATGACATGGTAAGATAAGAGCAAAAAGACTATAATGGTGTTTGGTGTACACAGAAACAAAATAACAAAATTCAGGGAGAACTTTGGCTTCTTTGAATTTTTTTTATAATTACATATATATTTATATATAATATTAACATTAAAAATAATATTTATATTTTTTAAATCAAATCATAATATTTAAATTTTTTTATGATTTTTTTTATTGTTATTATAAAAGTAATTAATTGTATACTTTCAACATTTAAAATGAATATTCTATTTATTTTTTATAGTTTTATTATAGAAATAATTGTATTTATTTTCTTTCGAAAAAAATATTTAATATTATTTACTTTTTAATAGTAATCTTTTATCATCTTTTAGTTTAAGTATAAATAATTATATTTAGAAGACTTTATCAATTTTTTTGATATTACAGAATTTTATTATGTATGATTGACTATATTAACTTTTATCATTGTGGTAAATCTTTGTGTTCTTAGTCTCACCTCTCTAAATTAATCTTTGATTTAAATTTCTACGAGCCTCCACAACTCTATGATATTAGTCACACCTTTATAGACAGGCTGCTTCTTCCTCCACCTTCATACCTTCTTCTCTCACCTCCATAGATTTTCGTATTTTCAAAAATGCCCCTCTGTAGTATTTCGGATTACATAATTCGGAAGTCATTTTTCAAATTTGTAATTAGTTTTCGGATTATATAATCTGGAAGTCTTTTTTCAAATGCATAATTACTTTATGAATTACATAATCTGGAAGTCTTTTTTAACTTCCGGATTATGTAGTCCGGAAGTCTTTTTTCAAATGCGTTTCCAGATTACATAATCCAGAAATTATTCTATGGGGGTGGCACAAGAAGGATAAAAATGTATTTTCATGTTGTGTATGGAGGTGCCAGAAGAAGAAGATATAGAGGTGCAGGAAGAAACAGTCTTATAGACAAACTTCTTATGCTTCTTATGCAAATTCAACCCAAAGCAAATTCGACCCAAAGTTCAACATAGCTAAAAAAACAATAAACAACCAATTACAACACAAAATCATACATCGTAGTTACGACTTACAGTAAAAATCAATATCTTTTTTACAAATAATCACCACAGCTATTTTATTTTATTTTTTTATGCTTAAAAGCCCACTCATTCTATAATCTAAATTTCTTGCAAAATCTCACCTATTCAATCAACCTGCTTCAAAACCTTTGTAAAAAATTTGAAAACAACCAAAGATCTCTTTAATATAGATAAATCTAAATTTGGAATTAATTTAAAGCAAATTTTCCTTACCTCAACTTCCATATGCTCTAAGAAATTTGAACCTTTTGTTTCTCAAACTTCCAAAAAATAAATATTGGTTTTCACTATTTGTCAAAAAGTAATTTTAATCCATGATTTTTGTCCGTTTAGAAAATATTATTTTTTTAACAGTTGTTAACTATTATAATCTTTTAGATAAATTTTACTAAAATTTGATAAATTTTTAGAAAATAACTAATGATTTAAAAAAATAGAATTAACCTATATATTAATTTTCATTATAAACTAATAATACGTATAAATCTAATGGTTAATATCTGTAAGAATGAATTTCTACAAGATTTAACTTATCTTATAATACTAATAATTAAGATATGCAAATTTTTGGTAATGATTAACATTTTGGATATTTTAGTAAAAAATTGATGAATGCATATAGTTAGCTAATAAAACTGACCTTACAACCATTCTGGACGTATAGAAGATAACAAAATAAATAATAATAAAATATAATATAAATTATGTATAAATTTTATTTTTCATTAAAAATAAAAATACACTAAATTTTTATTTTTATTGTTTTATAAACTATAATAAATATAGTTTTAATTAAATAATACAAAATTACATTTTATTTATATAACTACTTTTTATTTATATAACGTTTTGAAATTATAATTAATAATTTAGTGGATAATATAATTTAAATTTTTGCCTCAAAAAAATTATAAATACATATAAGATAATATATTAAAAATTAAAAAATATAACATATATTATTATAAACTAAATTATATGTTTCTTAAAAATGTAAATAAATTATAAGTTAAAGTGATAAAATAAGATTATATCATATGACACAACAAATAACATATTAGAATTTATTAAGATAGTTAGCTTATTATAGTTCACTCATCAAATTTGTCTTAACTAAAATATTTAAAAAGTGGGTTCCTTTTATTTAAATATCTCTTGCATGCCGTCCATAACTCTCTTTCACACCTAATATCTGTAAAAGGGTTCTTTTTTTCTTCATAGACAAAGCATGCAGCTCGCAAAGATCGAGCTGATGAAGAGGAAGAAACGTGGCAACTATTTCGATTTTTTCCCATGTTAGAGGTACGACTAAAGACTATGCAACCTTGCTTTTCAAAAAAAAATTGCGTACAAAATGCTACCTTCAGCTGATCTGATTTATTCTTTTTCCTTATTGTTGTTGGTTGGGTTGGGTTGGGGGAAAGACTTGAGTTAAAGAAAGAAATTAAGCTCTTCAGTCATTAGAATTTACTACCGAGAGAAGTAAAAGACAAGAAAATTTCCTGGCTTGGCAAAATAACTATGCCCATTCCAAATATTCAACATGTTTAATTTAGTCTCTCTCAATAAATTTCTCAATGAATGAATACTTATAAAATAAATAAATTTCTTTCATAAATTATGATTTATTTAACTCAACTTTTTGAAAATTTAATTAATAAGGTTTCTGCAAAAAATAAATACATAAATTAATTTTATTTTATGGAAAAAAGTTTAATATATTTTTTAATTTTTTTTCTATTATGAGTATTTAACATGAAGTTTATCTAAAAATGATCTTAGTTTCGGTTTGATCTCAACAGTCATATGTTGGAAAGATTTTTCCCTCTAGCTTGTTTCTTATCCAGCGTCGTAGTTCATTATTTTTGTGCTGAGAGTATCATATTTGATGAGTTGATAAAATTAGCTTCTCGAGTATTATTCTTTGTTGTCATATGGGTGCTAAGCACTAAGAAATCATTTTGTTTGCTACATAGCATGATGATATTAGTATCAAATATTATTTGTTTTCTTTTATACGCTCAAATGTAAACTATATATGTCATTGTGTTTATTAGGAGCTCATCGAAAATCTCAATAAGGATAAATTGCCCAAGAATGAATATTCGTGTAAAAATGAGCCAAGTCAAAGTAGTGCCCAAGGGGGTTCAGCAAAAGACAGCAAAAAGGCAGCAGCAGCCCCAACAACTTCTCTTCCTTCAAATAGATCTAGGAGGACAGCAAACTGGGGAAGATCTCGTACTACTTCAGATGATGGATATTCAAGGTGACATGAACTATTATCTCACTCAAATTTGTTTCTTTACCAGAAACTAGTTGTGCTTTAATGGTACAGTTTCAAGTTTCAACACTGACTTTATAATTTTTCATACCTTCAATAGTGACTCCACGTTGAAGAATTGGACTACTGATCCCAAGAAGATGGGAAAGCGAATCTTTGTGTTTATTATTGGCGGGGCTACTCGATCCGAGGTAGAGTATGATGCAAAAATAAACTTTATGAACTAATTAGTCTAGAATGTTTAAATTGTAATCTTAACTTGTACTACTTTATTTTTTTATTTTTTCAGCTGCGAGTTTGTCACAAGTTGACAACAAAATTAAAAAGGGAAGTAATCCTAGGTACTACATCCATGGATGATCCTCCACAATATCTTACGGTAATAAGCCCTTGTTCTCTTTTTCACATTTTTTTCTCAACATTTTTTTCTCACAATGAGAAGGGCTCTTATCGTGCAGATTTTAAGTTAAGCAAATGCCCTGATTTTGTAGATCATATTTTGTTTTTTGATGTTAAAGATTTCTTTTTTGAATTAAATTCTCTTACATAATTTCAATTAATATTTTCTAATTCAACTTAAGTCATTAATGTTAAGAATTTAAATGTGAGTGTAAGTCGATTTTACATCGAGTAAATATATAAGAAAGTTGAGCATAAGAAGAGTCACAACTCATTGTCTTAGGTTGGAGGTGTATGAATTTTTTTATGTAAATTTGGTACAGGTCAGGTTTCATTTATCTTAGAATCTTTTCAATGGATCTTCTTTGAGAAAGACCTATCAATTAAGTTTTTTAGAATTTTTTTTATCAACAAAGAATTAATAAATTAAAAGGAACACTCCATAGGTGTCCAGCCCATATAAAAAAAACATACTCCTACTACATCTAGCTTTCAGCTAAAAATACACTGCAAGCTACTTCCAAAAGAAGAAGCATAACATTTGATAACATTGCTGCCTGCATAATTGAACAGCAGACTAAAAGGCGTGCATAATTGAACACAGAATTAGTAGTTAAGAAGAAGATCACTAAAGAACTAAGGACTCCATTCAACATCCAGCCAAGAATCAGGGGCCAGCTGAAAAGGGTGTCTTCTACTCCCTCTAGATATATAGAACGGGATACTTTAGGCAAAGTTTGGCAGAAACATCCTGATCAAAAACACCTAGAACGATTACTGGAAGTAAAGTGAAGAAGACATTGTAAAATGACATGTACCAATCATTGTAAGCAGCTTGACCAGAGAAAGAAGCATATGCCTCAGACCAAAAAACGTAAATCCAAATGCAACGTTTTTATAGAAAAATGGCATATCATCATTGATATACGCCGATAACACCAATGGGCCATGTTCCAACAACAAACGCTCCAGAAACCGGAATTGAGCGCAAAATCACTTGACATTATAGCCCCTGCAATACTGAATAATTCTGCCTCACTTGAATAGAGTCCCTTGCACCTGGGCCAGCATCACCGTTTTGGTCTAATGATGTCCTGTCACAGACATCTTCTGCACCTATTCTCAGTTCCTATGCTAATTTGTTATTCTGTCCTTATGAAGATCATCAAAACTGCAGAATCTCCAGCACAATAATCATCAAAACCAGCGCATTATGCAGCAGAAAACAGAGTTACAAGCACTATAAAAGCAGCTAAAAACTCTTGATTCTGCCTCCAGAATCTTCTTCTGAATGTAGCTACTAGGCTTGTGAAGATGAACATTTGTTAGCCTCCCCACTAGTTACTATGCTCCACACTTCCATCATGCCTTCAATAAGCCTCCTAGACGATTACTTTAGTATAAAAACAAAGAAGAAAAAGATGTGGTTGACCCCAAATTCCTACACTGCAGGAAACCACGAGTTCTTGAGTACTAACCTAACCCGTATTATTTGGAACTCCATTTTAACCTTTTGGGATTTTGCTTTTTACTGAAAACCAAACAGCTTGTTAATTAACCTCAAGAAAATATTTAGACCATTTACAATGCAAAAACAACATAGATTGAAACATAGAAATATCGCAAATAGGAAATATAGAGGATGGAAATTCAGATCGACATCTTAATCAAAATATAGAGAATGTTATAACAGTAGTTAGCATGTTTCTACTACATCTGAATCACTTACATAGATACCTTTTGTGGCGTATGGAATTCAACACTATACCTAGGAAATAGGTTTCTGGAAGCCAATCTCACTCAGAAACTTTGGGCATGAAGTACGATATGTACTTGGATGTCTCTTAACACTCTCTTAGAAAAATACCAAAAAATCATGATAGACAGAGATTGTTGGGTAGGAAAAAGTGTATAATTGAAGTAGCTATAGCTGCTGATATTTATTGTTGTTCACATTATTGATTAATTTACATTTTCCTGCTATGGTGAATGTACAGAAATTAAAGTTATTGGGAGACAATGTTGCACCACCCATGGATGGCCTCGGCATATAACATTTTTCCGGAAACTGATAATTACCAGCAGCAGGTTGGTCAATATCCCTTTTGTATCAATTATAATCTATGATTATTCCTAATTGTTTAGACATTAGAAGGTTTATACTTTATACTCTCTTCACAAGGGATGAACACAGGGGCCCCTTTCAAGTTTTTTTTATATACAAATTTTGTTAAAACATCACACCACGCTCTCATACATATTCAAAGGACATCTTTTTTCTTTTCAGTGTTACTATGGACATTTTTGTTATAAACTATTAAAGTATATTTATTTTTCATGTCGATTTCAAGTGAAAGGATACCTTGATTTAGGATATAAATTATATTCGCCTCTTCCATATATTTTTTCTTAGTTACGTATAGCAATAAAAGATAAAGTTGAATTTTATGTTTTTTAAAGGTTGAATTTTGTAGGTTGTATCGAGAGTTTTTCTTTTTTTTACTTCTGCGTTTCGTAAACTAGGTCTTAACGGCTAAAACGAGAGAAGCCTTCACTTGTGACTTTTAATATATCAATACATTGAAGATAATTTAAAATTCTTAAAGAACTCTCTTGTTTTATTATGACTTTTTCTTCGCATAAGAAAAAGTTTCACTCTATTTTCTATCCCATCTCCACACTTTTTTTCTCCTTTACTTTAGGGAATAAAAAACTACACACCTTACTATTGTTTATGATTGAAAAGGAAATATTAATGAGATTAGTTTTGATAATTCAAAACCTAACTTTTAAGTAGAATCATAGAATTTTAACAATAAATTATTTTGATTAATTTGAAAAAATGCATTATCTTATAATTCACTGTCAGATTTGCTAAATGTTAGTTTACCTCTGCCCAAAGCCAAATTATTATATGACAGTATAGGTAGTCTTGTAATTTTATGGTTTGTATATATACATCCTGCAAAATACATTGCCTCTGGTTAGAAACTCTAGCTTTTCTCTCCCTCCAAGCTGAATTATTTTTATACCTAAGAACTTTAAGTTGTGTTTGATTTGGGGAATTTGCTAAATATTTAGGGAGGAAGAATTACAACAAATATTTGGAGGAGAATTGAAAAGACATGTAAAAATTTCAGACTGCACTATAATATATTTCCTCTCATTCCAATTCTAATTTATATGGAAAAAAAAATATATTCACAGGTTGATTCAAAAAATATAATATAAAAATTAAAATAATAACAAAGGTTTTTTTTTAAAATAACATAATAAAAATATTATTTTTTTTACCCTTTTCCTTCGTTCATTCACATCGCTATTTTCTCTATCTCTTTTTTTTTCTTCTTATTTTATTCATTCAAACAACACATTTTCAATTTTTTTTATTTCTATCGCTTTCTTCTTTTTTCTTCCTTTCAGCTATGATCCAAAAGAAAGCCTTCAATTCGTCTTTCCATGCGTCGTTCAACCGTTAAGAATGCAGGAGAGGAAACTATTAAGGATTAACTAACAATAATTTTTTTACAGAATTATTTTCTTTAATGATTAATATATATATATATACTAATTATATTAATCCCATGATTGAAATTTTGATACGAACACGATGATGAAGCATACTGAGTTGTAGATAAATCAAACATTTACAATGTAATTTTATAATGAATATTTATTTATATTCAATAAATTATACATTACATTATTTTTTTAAAATAAAAATCAAATCATTTATAATTATTAAATGATTTAATTTAATAGTTGAATTAATAAATGCGTGTATGATCCGAAAATCTCAAATAAAAAAATAGAAAATCAAGTTATTGGGTTAACGTTTTTCTTATCACACGCAATTACAAAGTAATAATATTGTTTAAATGAAGAATTTTAAGAGACTAACTTTTTTTTCAGAAAATTTAAAATATTATGCAGGGAAATGTTTTTGTGAATGAAAATTTTAAAATTCAGAAATTTATAAAAAAATTAATTAATTAAATTGTAAAATTTTAAATTATAAAAAATCATGTTTTCTCCTCTCTCTCTCTCTCTCTCAATATTCTATTTTTTAATTTTTAGATATTTTCTATATTATTTTAAAATTATTAGATATTTAAAATTTAGCTATAATATTTTTTCATAGAATTTACTATTAAAGTTATATTTTTAAATATACATTTAAAAAAATTACAAATTCATTACATTAAATTGTTTTATTTAAACTAAAAATTTGAAATTTAAACAAATTTAATTGATATATCCAAAAAAAATATTTAAGAAAATAATCGAGGGATACACTAAAGAGGGGATGCCTTTAATCTAGAGATCAAATGAAGAAAATGGCTTTTGAAATTAATGTGTCTTCTTACAACTTATTCGAGACTGAATATCCCCTATCGAGTTGTTTATGTCTTATTTTCAAATCCAATTGTCTTCCTTGTAGGTTTGAGAAGACGCTCAAGTTAGAGGAGGTCTATCTAATTGATTCAGTCCAAAGTTTAAACAATCATTACCTTTCACCATAGTGATCTCCTCTTATTTATACTTTTCTATTAGGCCTTATGTTGTCAGGAGGATTAATATAGGTCCAATGATCATTTAATCATATTTTGCATCTCTTAATCAAGATTTATGTTGTTAACCTGTGTTTTGACATAGACGTTATTTTTGTCGAAAGGCCGTCAGGCTGTCTATGATGGTCGATCATTATGCCTCCTAGTCTCTAGTAGAATACTTGCCCCCCGGGCTTAAGCTTCAGTCATGAAGCAAAAAGTCGTAAACAATGTTGACACTTTTACTTCAACTTCTTTGCGGGCTTTCCGAGTTACTGAGCACCACTTGTGTTCCTGTCTAAACTATCGTTTGTGAATGGGGCGGTGTTTTATTATTCGTAATTTGACTCGAGGCTGACGTGTCACGTCAGTTGTGAACAGTCAGAAGATTTGAGTCATTCCTCTCGACTGGATTTAACTTTTGAAATTTGTGCGATGCTTGGCTTTCCATTCCCCTCCTAGTGCTATAAATAGTAAGGGGGTGGTCCCCTCATTTGTTTGTTCCTTTCTCTCACCTCTTTCTTCTCTGACTGACTTCAAAGCTAAAAGTTGAGGTAACCAATGTCGTCTTCCTTCTCTGATAGTTCTACCTTGAGGGTGTCTAAGCTTGTCGGCATTGTAATGCCTTGTGAGGTTGTCAACCTTTCGGATACTTATTCGTCCAGTTCCGAAAGTTCTTCAGAATCCTCCCGCATTAGCAGTAACGCTATTGCTCGTCGAAGACATTCGTCTTTTGGTTGACCTTGTTGTCTGTGCTGCCGAACAGGATGCCCCACCAACTCGAGTTGTAAGGTACGATTGAGTTGACTCTAGCGTTCGAGAACATACTTCTCGGTTTAGCACAACTGCCTCACTGAAGTCATTCAGCGCTAGTATAGATATGTTGGATCCCGAAGCACCGGATGGAATCATTTCTCTCTGAAGGTGTTTGTTGTATGACGTTGTAGGTTTAGGTAGGGATCCAAACTTAGGTGATTCTTTTTTCTTTTATTTGTGTTTAATAACTGACATTCATGTCCGCTTTCCCTTGGACGAGTTTTCAATTGGTGTGTTACGGGCTTTGAATGTAGCGCCATCGCAACTTCATCTGAATAGTTGGGCTTACATTCAGGCTTTTCAGTTGTTGTGCATGTCACTATATTTAAAATCGACACCTCAAGTTTTCTTGTAAATGTATAGTATCCAGTCAAGTAATCGAGTAGGGCGGTTATCCTTGATTAGCCAGTCGAGGTCATGCTTGTTGGCTCCCTTTACTTCTTCTTATAAGAATTTTAAAGGAGGTTTCTTCAAGGTTGTGGTCGGGGAGGAAGGTCGTCACTTTTTTTTATGATGGCGACACTCCTCGGTTTCCTTCTACTGGACTCACGAGCCGGCACGCTTCTGTGCATGGCCAAGGTCGTCATTAACCCGAGAAGACATGGAAACCATATCCATTTTAGACAAGCTTCCCCGAAAAATCCTTACTCAGTAGCTGTTGCAGGTTTTCTTTTCGTGACGTTGAAGGTATGTTTTCGTTTTTATCTTTGCCTTCGTCTTTGATTTGTTATGTTTGTTGACTTGTGCCTTTTGCAGCTATAATGGCCTCCGTGACCTCGACATAAGGGAAACTCTTTTACAAAGAGTTGTTGAAGCAAAGATAGGCTATTGGCGAAAAATCTCCACCATTCTTGGTCGAGGCCGAGGCGGTGGAACCGTTGAATCCGTCGAAGAAGGTGTGATGGGAGAAGGAACACACAAAATCCTCTTGTTGTCATTTCGATAAGTTGTCTTCCACAAGATCTAATAAGAGGTTGCACATTGAAGCTGGGTCGAGCCCTTCATGAGATTTTCTTGGTCGAGACATACGTCTTGGCAAAAACGTTTCGATTCCACTAAGCTCGGTAGAGAAGGAAGATTTTGTGTCGACAACGACTTCTGAGATGGCAGAGTCATTTTTAGAGTTGAGTGTTTGAGCTTTCGTCCTCGACAAACTGATGAGCACAATTCTCAAAGAGAAAGAGGGTGCCGACGTGGAGAACCTCAAGGCTCAACTAGCCGAGTTCGCTTCCTCCCTCCAATACGCCCTTGACACCAACACTACCTTGGTTAGTGAAAACAAATATTTAGTTGTCGTGTTAGCTCGAATGAAGTTAGACAATGACGCGCTACTGACTCATTGTCTTAGTGCCGAGGAGAAAGAGAGGATCATGTCGGTCGAGAATGAAGAATTAAAGCAAAATCTAACCGACCTGACCGTTCACTCTCATTCTGAACAAGAGAAGATCGAGCAGTTGCAGGCGTTCTTGCGCAAGGAGGGTGAAGACCTTCGTCGCACGCAAGATTTTGTTCTCCACCAACATGAGCTCGGCTTCAACAAGGCTTTGGATCAAGCCGCATACTTATACAACATCCCCCTTAATGAATGGAAGTTTGATGTGAATAAGGATTTTTACAAAGGGGAGCTTATGTTGGTTATTGATATACTGGATGACGACGGTGGAGAGGAGTTCGCTCAGTCAGCTACCCCTGGTCTTGATAATGCAGTCGGGAAGGCTTGAATTCAATGATTAAGTTGAGATTGTTTCTCGCAACCTTTTTGTGTCGTCTGGTGAAGTTGTTTTTTTATGTGATGGTTGTAATACCGTAAAGTTGGCGATTTTTTTGCTTTACTTAATTTATTACAGCTTTGACGATTTTGTAACCATCCTTTAATCATGACAGTTTAACTTCTCTTTTGTTAAAGTATACTTATTGTTGGCTTTATTTTAAGTTGTTACTCAGTGGTATGTTGCTTATTCGACGAACATTCTTTCATTTATCACTTTTGGTTTTTCTTTGTTGTCACTTTTTGGCTTCTTGGTTATTTACCTATTCAGTTGTTTTTTCACGTAAGGGATCCATTTTTGGATTCTTCCTTTGTTTATTATCTTATCGGTAGGGATCCATTTGCGAATTTGCCCTTAACCAATAAGTCTAAATGGGGACTTGTCGAAATGTTCATTTGTGCCTTGTTAAAACCCCTCCGGTTGTAGATTCATACCTGAAAAAACATCGGTAGTGGAAAGAGAACACTTTACAAAAAATTTAACTAAAATAAAACTTTAAATGACTAGAGTTCCACGTTCTTGGAATGTGTTGTCTGCCAAGCGTTTCTAGTTGATTTGTCCCATTGTTTAGATTCTTATTCACTCTAAAAGGTCCTTCCCAATTGGAGGCGAATTTCCCTTTGGTTCGATCTTTTTGGGCGTCTCCCTTCATCCTCCAGACGAGGTCTCCAGCTATGAATGATCTTGTCCTTGTTTTCGTGTTGTAACTCCGAGAGGCTCTCCTCTTGCATGTTTCTTCTCATATTTTGGCTTTGTCTCACAACTCTTGGAGCAAATCAAGTTATGTCTGCATGCACTCCTCATTCAGCTAGAAATCAGCTAACTGCTTGTGGATTGTCGGTTCTCCTACTTCTATCAGCAACATTGCATTCATCTCGTACGTTAGATTATACGGAGTTTCACCAGTTGAGAAATGGGGGGTGCATCTATACGCCCATAACACTTCTAACAACTCCTCAGTCCATCTTCCTTTAGTCGTTCCTAACCTCTTCTTCAGCTCGGTTAGGATGATTTTGTTAGCGGCGTCAGCCTCTCCATTTGTTTGAGGATGCTCGACTGATGTCACCTTATGCTTAATGGTCAGCTCTATTAGGAAGTTTCCTAATTTCTTGTTAGTGAACTGTCGGTCGTTATCTGTGATGATTGTATGGGGATGTCGAATCGACAAACAATGTTCTTCCAAATAAATTGTTGTACCTGAGTTGTCGTGATTCGAGCTAACGACTCAGCCTCAATCAATTTAGTGAAATAGTCCACGATCACCAACAGGAACTTCCTTTGTCCCAAAGCAAGAGGGAAAGGGCCAACAACATCCATCCCCCTAATCACGTAAGGTCATGGTGAGTTGATACTTTGGAGCTCTTGTGCCGGTAGGCGGATGAGTGGCCCGTTCTCCTGAACTCTTTTACATTTTTTACCAAAGTTTGCACAATTTGCTCGCAACTTTGGCCACAAGTAGTCGACCTTAAGAACTCAGCTAGTCATGCTTCGTTCTCTTGAGTGGGTTCCGCACACGCTATTGTGTATTCATCACATATTTGACTTCTATTTTGGTTAAGCACTTGAGGAGAGGAATGGAAAAACCTCTTTTGTAAAGATCTTGTCGCAACCTTCGAGTTGTATGTACTAGCACCAAAGCGACCTTCTCGATTGTTTGGTATCGAGTTTCCGAATCCTGCAGTACTCGACTGACAAAGTATATGTGTTTTTGTTCACTTCTTCCCTACGTGATTGTTGCGCTTATGGCCTCGGCTAATACGGCCAGGTACACGAGCATGGGTTCTCATTCTTTCAGCTTACTAAGGATGTCGGGTGTAGTCAATCCATGTTTCACGGCGGTTAAGGTGTCTTCACATGTTTCATTCCATTTGAATTTGTCGGCTCATCAACTTTAGTACTGGTTTTATTCTTTCTGCCAATATGGGCACAAATATGGATAATGAGGTTAGATGACCGACAAGCCTTTGTACTTCTTTCAAGTTTTAGGGGCTCCTCATGTCTTCCAAGGCTTTGCGTTTGTTGGGATTAGCTTCGATTCCTAAACTTGTGAGCAAAAATTCTAGGAACTTTCCTCCCTCTACCCCAAACACACACTTTTTGGGGTTGAGCTTCATGTCGAAATCACACAATCTTCCGAAGACTTCAAACAAGTCCTTGGCATGCTGCTCGGGGTTCTTGGACATGACAATCATGTTGTCAACGTAAACTTCTATGTTGTGGCCGATTTGCTCCTTAAATATTCGATCCATCAACCTCTGGTACGTGGCCCCTGCATTTTTTATACCTAACAACATTACCTCGTAACAGATGTTCGCCTTATTGGTCATAAAAGTTGTTTTAGGCTTGTCGGTTTCATGCTTGGGGATTTGGTTGTCTCCATAATAAGCATCTAAGAAGCTCATAACACTGTGTCCTGCCATGCACCATCTACTAACCTCTCTATATTAGTGAGAGGGTAAGCATCTTTAGGACACACTTTATTCAGATCTGTGTAATAGGTGCACATGCACACTGTCCATTATTCTTCTTCACCAGGATGACGTTAGCCAACCAGGTGGTATATTGTACTTCTCGTATGAACCCGACCTTCTTAAGCTTGCTCACTTCAGCATGGGCTGCCAACATTCTTTCTTTGCCTAGTCCTTTCTTGTTTTGTGCTACCAAATTTGAATCTCGGCAAATCACTAGTGTGTGCGACATCACTCGTGGATCAATTCCTGGCATGTTGGTTGTCGTCTAAGCGAATAGGTGTTTGTTATCGGCCAACACATCAATGATCTTTTCTTTGTCTTCTCCTTTCAAATTGGCATTGATTTGTGTATCCTGCCCACATTTTCCTACTTGTAAAGGAACAATTTCATCTTTTGGTTCCACTCGTGGCTTATCATTCGATCGTGGGTCGAAATCACCATTGTTGGCTATCGAGTTCACATCTTTCTTTCATAAGATATATCTCGGTAAGATTCTTAGGCTCGACGCATAACACTTCCTCGTGATTTTCTAGTGCACCCTCACTCTTGATACGCATCCATCATCGGCTGGAAACTTCATGGTTAAATGTGGCGTTGATAAGATGTCTCCCAGCCGGTTTAAGGACGCCCTTCCTGATGTGAGTTGATTTTAGGATTGTTCATTTTATGGTGTGACACTTTACTTAGATTGATATTTTAAGCAAGAATATGGTGAGAACTCTAAGAAGATCTCCACTGGACACGAACTTAACCAAGTGGTTAAGTAAGTGTGAATGTTCACTTCACAAGAGCAAAAGGAAAAGATAATTACAAGGTGAACATGATGCCAATAGGTGCGGAAATTAAAGAACATGAAAAGGAAAGCCAATAAGAATTGCCGAATGGAATAAGGAAACAAAACAAGAACATAATACAAAGAGTAAAACGGAATGACAAATGGAATAAGAGACGAAGGAAGGAGAAAGCTTATGTGATGGATTTGATAATGGGATCACGCCACTTGGAGTGTGATTGGCCTCCAAGATAAGTGTTGTTAGCCGCCACTTGAGAGCTCTCAATTACTCACAAGATAAGACCTAAATGCTAAGAGGAATCAAGCCTCACTAACACCTCAAACAATTTGTGCAGAGTAACTTTTCTTCTAACAATTTCAAGTTTTCGAATACACTAGGGAGGCCTCCTATTTATAAATGAAGGAGCCTTGGAAAAAAAGCTAAAGGGGTAGGATGGAAAAAGGCAAAAAATGGGCAGCCTTATCGCTTCCTAGGCTTGTCCTTCTAGAAACTAGGTCAAAATGCCTTCCAAAAGGACTAGGAACAAGCTAAAATGCTACCCACAACCCCTATTATGCTAAAGACACCTTATTCTAGCCTATCTTTACTATTTGGACCCCTAAAGTGAGCCCAAATTATTTACAACATGTTTTATTCTTAAGTAGACCAACAGGAAGAACTTGAGATGCTCTGGTCTTTGTCCATTTATCCCTTTGGTGAGGTCTTCACTTGAATGTTGAGATGACCTTTCATAGTGTGCATCCTTGGTCATCTTCTTGTTGTCTTGGTTTGTAACACTTCCTAACAGTACATTGTAAGAGGTGTCGACATCAACAATCAAGTATTGGATTTTAATTCTTTTTTGCTTCTTCGCTTCCCCAAACTTGGTGCATAGATATGTTAGAATGGATGGCTTTAAACTAGAGGGGGGGTGAATGGTTTAAAGAGGGTTTTCACAAACTTTTAAGTCAATAATGAAATTACTTCAAGAAAGAATTGATAAGGAATCCAGTTTGCCAAAACAACAAGCAAAAACAACAGCACTAGAAAAACAATTGGTTGTTTCGCAGAAACAATCAGTTGTTTATACCAGTCTGCAAATATCAAAATTGAATTTAAAGAGATTAAGGATAGAGAGAATGCACACAAATGTTTATACTGGTTCACTCTAAACCCAGAGCTACATCCAGTCTTCTCAGAAACCACTGAGGAATTCCACTAAGCAATCAAACC